>Ga0209515_10003163_pt1 | contig 23996 bp, 25 predicted proteins | sample Subgroupgradi54m_FD_187454 | JGI IMG/M metagenome (GOLD analysis project Ga0209515, IMG submission 187454) | Subsurface groundwater microbial communities from S. Glens Falls, New York, USA - GMW60B uncontaminated upgradient, 5.4 m (SPAdes)... ... | reverse complement strand
CCCAGACGTAGGCACTACAGATTTTGAGTTTAGAAAATCAACTTTAAGGCAGGACAATCACTTACAACAAAAAGATCAAAGAATGAGGGCTCAAAGTGTCAAACTAATGGGAAGAAATGGAAAGAATATGGAATAAAATTAGCCAGCAGCTTTAAAAATCTGCAGAATAAAAGAAAAACCGGTTAGCGCGGCTCACACGCGCTCGGCTAAGCCGTGGATTAAGAGTTCGTTGTTTAAGAATTTTTCTTTAGCCTTAGCGGGATAAAAAATATCAACCAAGTACCGGTCATACTTGTCTGATTTTGAAGTGGTGATCAGAATTTCGGAAATGTCTTTGAGTTCTTTTTCAACATAGGCTTTGGCAGCTTGGCCGTCGCGAGTCGCGATTTCTGGAGCGTCGATTCCTCGCAAGCGCACGTGCTGCTTTGTCCGAATTCCAAAACCTAAGTCAATCCAAAGCCAAAGTGTGTCTCCGTCTGTGACGTCCAGAACTTTAGCCTTGTACGTGAACAAATCCAATTCTTGGGCATCTTTTAAAATCTGTAGGGGCGCGGGTGCCGCGCCCGGGCGAGGAAACCTCGCCCCTACGAAAGAGACAATATCCCCTTCCTTAAATTTCTTTCGGTATTTTTCAGGGAGTTCCAAATAGTTGCTAAAGCCAAGATCGATGAGAAGCGCGTCCTCACCTTCCTTTTTGACAATCTGGTAAGTATTCAGGGTTCCCTTGATCGGAATGAGCGGTTCTTCAGTCAAATCATCGTTGACGACTTGTGAATTTTCAGCTTTCAATTTTTTAATTTCATTCTGAAGTTCCTGGCGCGACCATTTTTTCTCCACGGCTTTTTGAGCAAGCTTGTCTCTTTCCTCTGGATCATTAATACTTAAAAGTCTTTCATAATGGCTCCAACTCAATTCGCTGACCGGTCGGCGAATTGGATATGCACGGGCGAACTGAACCATAAAACGAATTTCAGTAAGACTAATTCCCAAATCATTGGCAAGACGCGGCATTACTTCCTTCCCGTATTCAGCACGTTCTTTGTGAAGCAGAATGTGCTCATCAATTAATTTACCTGCTTCCCAATAGGTTTGGACGCGTTCGCGTTCCACGGCATCAGCAGTGCGTTCCTCACCGCGGGCAAAGGCGGCTCTCACCTCGTGCACAAGATCATCATAAGTAGCAACGTTTACAGACGGCTGAGCAAACAAGTTCAAAGGGGAAATGATAAGAATCCCAAATAAAAATAAGGTTCTGTACATAAAATTTTTAAACTGCTTCGCCTTTTAGAATTTCCGGAACAGGTTCAGCATCGATTCGGATTCCGCCGTCGTGTTCGATTTTCAGTGTGTAAATGGTTCCGGGAAGGAACATGGAACCAGGGGCTTCGATTTGAGCATTTTTAATCATGGATCGTTGGCGTGCTTGAGGATCTAAAGCGTACTGCCAAAATTCCGTCCAAAGATTTCGTTCAAACTCATGTTCAACTCCCTGTATTTTGTAACCTTCCGGAATTTGATTTATTTCTGCAAGGTTGAATACTTGAGTGTTTTTATCTTCAAGCATAAAAGCGCGTAAAAAAATATAGGCACTTTTACCTCTGAGTTTATCGCCGGCCTGAACAAGCTTGTCCTGAAACCGGATCACAAGCGCCTGAAACTGAATGATATTGCCCTGAAACGTAAAATAGCGGGGCCGGAGCGGATTTCCTCTGGAATCATACTCGAGAAATTTGATCGTGGTTTCAATCTTCCCGGTTTCTTCATTAAATGTGCTCTTGGTGACCAAAACTTCTGCAATCCTCGAATCGGCTGAAAGACGCGCAATCACCTGTTTTAAAATTCTATTTTCTTCAAGGCGTTTGGTGATCCAAATAACGCCTTTCACAGCTAAAAAAAGAATAATGAGGGAAATGACGACAGCGAGAAATTTTTGGATTGTTTTTAAGGAGGCGAACATTTTACTGTAGGGGCGGGGTCGCCCCGCCCTTCAAGAGCGCGGTAACCGCGCCCCTACCTTTTCTTTCCGAACATTTTTAAGCTGATACAAAGACGATAAATATTCTTTAACTCCCTGTTCAATGGAATATTGGACTTCAAAACCAGTCAATTTTTTCAGCTGAGAAATATCCGCCTGAGTTTTGTTCTGATAAAAAAGATAGGGATTGTCAAAATAATCCGGCGCCAGTTCTGTGCCCAGCACGTCATTCATAATTTCAATTAAGCGGTTAAAGGGGGTCGCTTTTCCGGTCCCAACATTCACAACGCCGCTTTTTTTTGCTTGGGCGGCTTTTAGATTGGCTTCGACAACATCCTTGACATAAATGTGATCGCGAGATTGTTCGCCGTCATGAAAAACCCGAGGGCGCCTGCCGGCTTTCATCTGTTGAGCCAATTGATAAATCATGCTTGCATAATTTCGTTTATGGGCCTCACCTGTTCCGAAAACATTGAAGTAACGGAGTCCCACAATAATGGATTTCGATTTTTTCGCCATTTGTTCGGCGATTTGATCCCCGATTAATTTTGAATAACCATAAATATTGAGCGGATTGAGCGGACCCGATTCACTTTGCGGAGCTTTTTCATTCCCATAAACGGCAGCTGATGACGCATAAACCAATTTAATTTGCTTCTGAACAGAAAACTCGGCAATTTTTCGAAATCCTTCAACGTTGTTATACATCATTCGCTTCTGATCCGACACGGTCGTGTCCGTTAAAGCTGCTTGATGAAAAATGACATCAAAAGAGCCCAGTTTTTCCCAAATCACATCATTGATATCTTGAGCGATTAAATCGCCCTGAAACGATTTCAAGTTTTCGAAATTGCCGCACGAAAAATCATCAATGATCAAAACCTTCGCCCCCTTTTGCTCAAGCGTTAAAGCAAGATTGGATCCAATAAATCCGGCCCCGCCGGTGACAATTGCTCTCATGAATGAACCTTTTGGCGCTTTCGGTTACTCCCTCTCCCTCTGGGAGAGGGTTGGGGTGAGGGCCCCTCACCTTTATCCTCTCCCCTTTGGGGAGAGGAGATAAAATTTTCTGAATACGAAATCCGATTCAACACATCGTCGCTCCAATCAAAATTAATTTTAGATCTTTTTTCATATAATTTCTTTTGAAGCGCGTAACCTACGACCAAAGGCAAACTGACGGAAGGCTCCACAAAAGCCATTGCTGTGGAAGCTTCTCGGTTTACCTTTCCCCAGGATGTTGCTTCATCCAGCGTGCTTCCGCTTAATCCGCCCCAATGGGGTGAATCGGTTGTCATTTGGACCGCATATTTATGTCCGCCTGTGTCACGGCCGAAAATATAAGCCATGACGATAGAATCGTTGATAAAATTTTTAGGGACTCCGCCTGCTACATAAAAAGCGGCGGTCCGCTTGGATTGAACCACGATTTGTGTCAGCTCATAATTATCCCGGATGGAATTAATCACGATTCCTTTTTTATTTTGGAGCCGCGACCGATGATAATGTTCAGTCAAACCAATTCCAATGCTGGAATCGTTGATCGCCGGAGAAAAAATGGGAATGCCTTTCCGGTAAGCCGCCGCCAAAATTGAATTGGGATCCGTTATATTCCGCGATAATTTCTGTAAAAAAGTCCGGCTTGAATACTCCCCCGGATGCATTTGATCGGCAAAATAACCAATTTCCGCATCCAGGACATTAAATTTTTCTTCATCCACATAAGTATCATAAATACGGTCAACCAAAAGATCCCGGAGCCTCGCATCGTCCGCCTCTGGCGTTCCTTTATAATGTCCGTAACCTTGGGCCTGATAATAATCCTGATATAAAATAGCTCCTGTACTCACAATCACATCAACCAAACCATATTCAATCATATCGCGGATGACTTTCCGAAGCCCCGCGGCAATCAAGGGCCCGGCCAAACCCAATAAGATCGTTGGCCGTTCAGAATCTGTTAGCATCCGCTCAAAAATTTTCCCGACGGCGCCGACTTTTCTGGCCTGAATGGAAGCGTTTTGAAAGGATTCCATCAGCTGCTGAATGCTTTTTGTTTTCTCAAGATCAATATGACGGATAGGTTCCGAGAGAAGGTTTTTCTTTTCTCGGATGAGCGCGGGATTCTTAAGGCGTTTGGGTAAAAGACTTTTCATCATTCAGGTAAGGCATTTTACGGACTTTAATTCAGGAAATCAAGGACAGCCTGTCATTGGGTCCCACGGGACTGTCCTGACTTCCAATAAAATTAATGGAGAGTCAGGGCTGAGCGCAGCGAAGAATCCCGACCCGAGATCCTTCGGCTTCGCCTCAGGATGACGTTTAGGCGCCGAGAACTTTCTTGATCGTTTCAAGCATTTGTTTTGATTCAAACGGCTTGGAAATATAATCCGCAATTCCTTCCGGGCCGAATAATTCAATCATCGTGGATTTTGGTTTTGCAGACAAAACGATAACTGGAATTTTGCTTAAGTCATGATCTCTTTTAAGTTCCCTCATGACGGCAAAACCATCCATACCCGGCATCATGATATCCAAAAGAATCAAGTCCGGTTTATTACTTTTGATATCCTTAACCGAATGGGCACCCATGGTGGATGACACTTGATAACCGTTTGCTTCAAGCCGTATTTTGAGCGTCTCAACCACATCTTGCTCATCATCGACAATCATAATATGTTTTGCCATCACATTCTCCGTTTAGGTTAAAAACGATGAATTTTCATCCGGTAATAAAAAAAACCGATGATTGTTTTTGCATCGACGATCATTCCTTTTGAAATCATTCTGTGCAATTCTTTGAGCGAAACAATTCTCCGTTGTATAAATTCATCCTGATCCAAAGACATTTGTCTCTTCACCAAATCTCGGGCTAAATAAAGGTGCATCAGCTCGGTTGAAATACCCGGCGCTGGATAAAAAGTTCCAAGTTTTGTCCAACATTTTGCTGCATAACCCGTTTCTTCAATAATTTCTCGTTTGGCACAATGGAGCGGAGATTCGCCTTTTTCCAGCGTGCCAGCCGGAAATTCCCAAATTACTTTTGCACAAGCAGTACGGTATTGCCGGATCAAAACAAATTCTTTCGCAGACAGCAAGGGTACGATGACAGCCGCGCCGGGGTGAAAAAGAATATCGTGCAAAAATTCATGTCCGTTTGCCCGCCTGGTTTTGACTTTTTTGAGATCAAACAAACGGGCTTTATAAATTAATTTTGACCCGAGCCGTTTAAAATCATTTTTCATATTACGGAGCTAAAAGTTCGATTGGGTCGCCAAGTTTAAGACCGTATAATTTTTCAGCGGAATTATTAAAAACAGCAAGTTCCAAAGCTTGAGAACTATTCCACACTGCAATCAATTCTTTATCTTTGCCCGCGCCAAAAAAAGGTTTTATCGAAATTTTTTGTTTTCCGACCAAAACTGAAAAAGAATTTGCCCGTTTAATTTCTTTCAAACCAATATTCGTCATTGCGTTTCCAAAGCGGTCAATATAAACAATCTCACCTTGAACCCTATTTCCTTTGACAACCGGTTTTGGAACCTCAAGAGCGTAAATCTTTTTAACGGCCGGGCCGAATGAATTAAAGATATTTTGTTTGCTCAAGTATGCTGCGCACGGTGAAAAAATATCACGTCCGTGGAACGTGGAACTGACCGGCTTCAAAAAATATTTGTCATGGGTCAATTTTCTCGCCCTGTATTTTTGATGACCCACGGCCATGCTTAAAATTCCATTATCCGGACCCATTAAAAAACCACGGTCTGTTTCAACGCAAAGCGCGTCCCGCCTGCTTCCAACACCTGGATCCACCACTGCCACCACGATTGTACCTTGAGGAAGATAAGGGTAAATGGCACTTAAAATATAGGCGCCCTCACGAATATTTTGGGGATGCACCTCATGGGTCAAATCAAAAATAACTGCTTTCGGATTGATGTTTAAAATAACACTTTTGAGCGAACCGACGTAATGATCGGTGAGACCAAAGTCTGTTAAAAGTGCGATCGGTCTATTCAAGACAATTCCTTGCTGATGAGGGTGTGAATCTGTTCAACCAGTTGCTTCAAATTAAGTTTTAATTTGGCAGAAATCGGAACGCCTTCCGGATATTTCTGGATCATCTGGTGTAGTTGATTTTCGTCTAAACTGTCAATTTTATTTAATGCTAAAACGGTAGGTTTTTCATGGGCCCCAAGTTCCTCCAAAACCTCCCCAACTGAATGAAACTGCAGTTCATGTGAAGGATTGGTAACGTCCAGGACATGAACCAACAAATCAGCTTCTCGTACTTCATCCAGCGTTGCTTGAAATGCTTCGATCAGCGAGTGGGGCAAATCGACCAAAAAACCGACCGTGTCCGTAATGAGCAGATCTTTTTTTCCAGAAACACTAAGAATCCGCGTGGTCGGATCAAGCGTTGCGAATAACTTATCTTCCACCAAAGCATCTGAACCGGTGAGTGCATTCATGAGTGTGCTCTTTCCGGAATTGGTATAACCGACAAGGGAAACCAATGGAAATTCTTTCTCCTGGCGTCTTTTGCGAAGTAGGTCCTGATGAACTTTAACCTTTACAAGTTCCTTTTTCACATGAATGATCCGGTCCCTGATTTTCCGGCGATCGACTTCCAATTTTTGTTCACCGGGTCCGCGGGTTCCGATGCCGCCGCCGGTGCGCGACATAATCACCCCTTTTCCGACGAGGCGCGGAAGTAAATAATTGAGCTGAGCCAGTTCCACTTGAAGTCGTCCAGCACGGGATTGTGCCCGCCGGGCAAAAATGTCAATAATTAAACCGGTTCGGTCCACCGCACGAATCCCGGTTTCAGATTCAATATTGCGGCTTTGAATCGAACTTAAATCAATATTGAAAATTAAAACATTTGCGCCTGCTTTCTGCGCCTTATCTCTGACTTCCAGTAATTTTCCCTGAGAAATAAAAAAATTAGGGGTCGGCCGCTCAACGGTCGCAACCGCATGACCGGTAATGGCTCCGCCTGCGGAACGCGTCAATTCGGATAATTCATTCAGATAATCTTCCGGAGATCTTTTTTCGTAGTTTTTTCTCCGGACAACAACCAAAAACGCGCGATCACGAGGCATAAACAAGTTCCTTCCGAATTTTTTTCAAAATTTCACGTGAAGCCGATGAGTACTTCTCACCTGCTACAAAATACCATTTGATCCGTTCATCTCTCCGAAACCAGGTCATTTGTTTTTTAGCCAAATGCCTTGTTCTTTTTTTAATTTCAGATTTTACCTCTTCCTCAGATCGATCACCTTCTAGATATTCCAGGATTTCTTTGTACCCGATCGCATATTGCGCTGTTTTCGAAAGACCGGTCTTCCTCAACCGTTTGACTTCGTGGATCCATCCAGCACTAAACATCTGGTCAACTCGTTTTTCAATTCGTTCGTAAAGTTCTTTCCGGTCCCGGTTCAGACCAAAAATAACCGGCGTAAATCCAAATTGAAACAAACCCCCACCTTTATCCTTCCCCATTAAGGAGGAGGAGATTGAACGAGACGATTCCTTCCCCCCTTGCCCGCCACAAATCTTTGGCGGGATTCGTCGGATTCCGCCGTGCCTTTTGGCGAACGTTGGCGCAATCCGTCCCAAAACGCTTTGTGGACGAATCTCGCCGCGTTTTGTGGCGGATGGGGGAAGGTTAGGATGGGGGGTTTCGAGAATTTCCAGGGTTCGGATCAATCTTTTTTTGTTATTCACATGAATAGTGGATGCAAGATTTAGATTTATTTTTTTTAAACGTTCATGAAGTTGAGCCGCATCCATTTTTTCCAGTTGCTTTCGATATTGAACTTGTTTACCAGGCAAAGGACTTAATCCATCGATCAGCGCTTTAATATAAAGACCAGAGCCGCCAACTACTATCGGAAGATGTCTGCGCCGGATTATTTTTTGGAGGGCCTTTAAAGCCAGATTTTGGTACTTGAAAACGGAGCATTCTGAACGTGAGGTAATTTTACTCAATAAATGATGGGGAATGATTCTTTGTTCTTTTCGGGTTGGTTTGGCGGTTCCGATATCCATCCCACGGTAAATTTGCATGGAATCGGCAGAAATAATTTCGGCTTTTAATTTTCTGGCGAGCATTAAAGCAAGTCTTGATTTACCGCTGCCGGTAGGGCCTACAATAAAAATGACGGGCGTTAACATTACATTTTGGATGGCGCAGAAACTCCCAGAAGACTCAGGCCATTGCGTAACACAATTCGGGTACAATCGGTTAATAAAAGCCGCACTCTGCTTAAGGCCTCATCCTCGCTGACAATCCGGTGCTGCGCATAAAATTTATGAAACAGCGCGGCCAATTCCCTCAGATAATCAACCAACCTGTAGGGCTCCAAATTTTCAGCGGCTTGTTTTAGCACTTCAGAAAATTCAGACATTTTTTTAATGAGGATCAAAGCCTCTTCTTCTTTCACCAAGGATAAATCAACCTTTAAATCGATGGAACGCTGCGCAAAGGAAATGATGCTCGAAATCCGGGCATGGGCATATTGAACATAAAAAACCGGATTTTCATCTGATTTTTGTTTTGCCAGTTCCAAATCAAAATCCAAGTGAGTGTCAATTTTTCGCATCAAAAAGAAAAATCGAGTTGCATCAACGCCAACTTCATCCATCAATTCACGAAGAGTAACAAATTCGCCCGCTCGAGTGGACATTCGGACCGGTTCACCGTTCCGGTAAAGCGTGGTTAATTGAACGATTAAAACGCGAAGCTGGTCGGCTTTGTAACCAAGCGCCTGACAAGCAGCCTTCAGACGCGGAATGTAGCCATGATGGTCCGGCCCCCACAAATTCACCGATTTCTGGAATCCACGGGTAAATTTGGATTGATGATAGGCAATGTCGGGCGCCAAATAGGTATATTCGCCGGTTTGCTTCCTCAAAACACGGTCTTTATCATCCCCGTATGTAGTGGACTTAAACCAAAGCGCACCTTCGGATTCATAAGTCAGGCCTTTTTCTTTAAGCGTATTTAAAACGCCATCAATTAATTTCTTTTCAGTGAGCGAACGCTCGCTGAAGAATTGGTCAAACGTGACGCCCAGGTCTTTTAAATCTTTTTTGATGCCGCTGAGAATTGAATTGACCGCGTAGGCTGTTATTTCCTGAATGCTTTTATCTTTTCCCGCTTTTGATAATTGATCCCCTTTTTCGGTTTTTAATGATTTTGCAAGATCAATCAAATAAGCGCCTTGATAGCCGTCTTCCGGAAGCGGGTCTTTATTTCCAAAAAGCGCTTGGTAGCGAACCCACAGACTTTCGCCGAGCAAACGAATTTGCCGGCCCAAATCATTAAGATAAAATTCCTTATGGATCGAATATCCGACCGCCGTTAAAATTCGGGCGAGCGTGTCACCGATTACGGCTTGACGGCCATGCGCAATCGTCAGCGGTCCGGTCGGATTGGCGCTGACAAATTCAATCATGATTTTGGCGGCGCTGCCAAAATTAGATCGGCCGAATATTTCATCTTCGCTTTTAATTCGCAGCAGGATTTCCGCGATCGATTCTTTGGCAAGTTTAAAATTGATAAAACCCGGCTTCTCAACATTAATTTCTTTTATCCACAATGATTGGTTGTCGGAGACAACCCGGTTTAGGACCAATTTGCAAGTCTGGGCGATTTCAAATGGATTTTTTTTGGCTAGGCGGCTGATTTGAAAAGCCAAATTAATCGAAAGATCTCCGTGAGCTTTGATTTTCGGAAGCTCGATATCATACGAAATGCTTTTTGGAGAATCGGAAAGATGAAATTCGGCGAGTATTTTAGGAAGCGCGCGGTCGACGAGTGCTTTTAACTTTTCTTTCATGTTTTCCTTCGGAAACCTTTAAAACTTTAGCATCGCCCCAAAGCCGTTCTAAACTATAAAATTGTCTTGTTTGATAATGAAAAACATGAATCATCACGGAACCATAATCAACCAGAATCCAACTAGATTCTTTTAAGCCTTCTACGTGAACAGGTTTTGCCTTCTGGGTGTAGAGGTGATCCATAATGCCGTCCGCAATGGTCCTCACATGCCGGTCTGAATTGCCGTGAACCAAGAGAAAATAATCGGCAATATCGGTAAGATTCCGAATATCCAAAATTAAAGGATCAATGCCTTTTTTGTCTTCAGAAGCGGAATGTGCCGCTAAGATCAATTGCTTAGAATTCAATTTTAAAAAACCTGATTAACGAATCTCGTGCTGTTTATCGATGTTTAAAAGTAATTGTTTCCACCGGTTGCCGCCCCGGTAACCACCCAAGATTAAGTCTTTTCTTAATACCCGATGACAAGGAATCAAAATAGGAATTGGATTCCGGTTAAGCGCATTTCCAACAGCCCGGGCCGCGCGCGGAAAGTGTGATCTTTTGGCAAGTTCCCCGTAAGTAATCGTCTTTCCCGGTTTTACCCTTAATAATTGCGCTAATACCTGACGATCAAAAGGCCGAAAAATACTCCAATCAATCGGTATTTTACCAAATTTTACGCGCGAGCCTGAGAAATAATCTTTTAACAAAGATTTGGCCCGAAGTAAAATTTGCGTATCTTTTGCTTTCATGTTGTGAACTTTTTGATGACTACTGCTCTTGGAGGGAAAATCGATTCTGACAAGACCGCGGTTTGAAACGGTAAGCTCAAATTTTCCGTATTGGGTTTTTACAAAACCGGAAAGAAGTCCGTTGTGCACAATTAAAATGTGAACTTGAGTTGTTTTTGATCAGCCGGTGAAACAACCGCTCTTGTTTCTCCGGACTCGCTTTTAAGTTCCCTGACTTTTACGAGTTCAGCAGCAGTTTGATCTACCGGTCTGGCTATTTTTTGTACGGGTTTTGATTGACCTGCACAGCTTGAAATAAGGCCAAAAATCAAAAAAATAAGAATAGACGCTGTTGGGTTCATGTTTATCTCCCTCGATTAACCTGAATGAAATTTTATCATTGTAACCCTAGGACGTCTAGTATCATAATTTTAGGATCATAAACCGTGTGCTTCACGAATAGCGCGATGAACAATTTCACCTTTTAAGATATTGATGCCGCTTTTCAATTCAGGGCATACCTGAATCGCATGATCAAGCCCCTGAGCAAGCTGATCAGTGTATTCAAGCGAAGCGGCTTCTAAAGCAAGCGAGGCTCCGCGTCCGCAAAAAGACGGAATATTGGTTACCGAAAAACGTAAATTGCCGAACGAATCAAGATAAACAAGCTCTTCGTAGTCACAAGGTTTGGATTCGGCAACATTTCCTCCCTGATCAATCGAAATATCCAAAATTATTTTTGGTTTCTGCTGACTTATTCTTTTTAAAAGTTCATGACCGATAACAAGGGGCGCGCGTTCTCCCACTGAATGAACAGCCCCAATAACAAGATCGGCTGAATTCAGACAATCCTGATATTTTCCAGCCTCGGACGGATTGACTAGGTTGATAGAACCCCCATTAGTCATTCTGAGGCCGGAGGCCGAAGAATCTACATGTAGATCCTTCGCTTCGCTCAGGATGACCTTTAATTGTTTTCGTTTAGCTTCCGAAATTTCGCTGACCCAAACTTCCCCGCCCATCCTGGCTGCCATCTGAGCCGCATGACGGCCGACATGGCCACCGCCCAAAACCAGAAGTTTTCCGTGATAACGGAAATCAGGAACCGCTGGATATTGAGAAGCCGCTTCAAGCATGGCCGATTTCGCGGCCTGAAGACCTTGAATTTTTCCTGCTATCACTTTGATATGAGTTTGAAAAATAGCGCCGTAATAAGCTGCCAAAGTTCCGGCCACTTCACTCATGGGTTTTAAAAGCGGAATCTCGTTGTCTTTTTCAATGGTTTCATACGCAATCGCTGTGGTTTTAGCTTTTTGCAAAGCAAGAATCAACGGTTTTGCCGAAGGTGAGACTAAATGAAGAAAAGTGAAAATGATGTGTTGAGGCGTAAAAAAATTAAATTCTGCTTTGATCGGCTCTTTGACTTTTTTAATCAGATGAGCCTTGTTCCATAAATCTTGAGCGCTGGGAACTAAAATGCCGCCCGCTTTTTCGTATTCACGATTGGAAAAACCGGATAACAATCCGGCGTTTTCCTCGATATAAACCGTGGTCCCTTTCTGATGAAGATACTGGGTGCCCTTGGGAGTCAGAGAGACTCTTTTTTCTCCGGGTTTTAGTTCTTTGGGAATCCCAACCGAAAAACTCATCCCACCACCTGATTTCTTCGCGGCTGAAAACCGCAAAATTCTTTAAGAATACAAGAGCGTGCGAAAACACGCTCTTGTAAAGCAGGTGGTGGGATCATTCACGAAACAGATTCGTAATCGGCATTCTGCGGCCGAACCAGGCCTTTTCGGTTATTCTTAAAGCTGGCGGCAGCTGACGTCTTTTGTATTCATTGTGGTCAACAGCCGAAAGAACCCGCCTGACCGTTTGAGGGGAAATGTTTTTGGTTTTTACTTTTTTCACGATTTCGTCGTAACTGTGGTTTTTTTCAATATACAGATAGAGAATCAAATCCAGCGCGGGATAAGGCGGTAATGAATCCTGGTCCTTTTGATTGGGGCGCAATTCAGCCGTTGGCGGTCTTTTCAAAATCGCTTTGGGAATCACGTTTGAAATGGAATTCCGGTATTTAGACAAACGATAAACATCCGTCTTATAAATATCTCCGATCACGGAAAGTCCGCCGCACATATCGCCGTAAAGCGTGCTGTAACCCATTGCAAGCTCCGATTTGTTGCCGGTCGTCAACAAAAGCGCGCCTTCATCATTCGAGATATACATCAATTCTATTGCACGGAGCCGGGCCTGTAAATTTTCCATGGCGACTGAAATTTGATCGCCTGATTTTGCAGCATATTTCATAAAATTTTGATAAGCCGGGACGATGGATTTGACCCGAAACTGAATTCCCAGATTTTCGGCTAGCGACTTGGCGTCCCGTAAACTTTGATCTGACGAAAAAGGCCCCGGCAGCGCCACTCCGATAACGGACTCTGGTCCTAAGGCTTCAGCGGCAAAAGATGCAACCAAAGCTGAATCAATTCCTCCGCTGAGACCCATGACTACTTTTTTAAATCCATTTTTCCGAACATAATCCTGAAGCCCCAGAAGAATCGCTTCATACATTTCCTTTGTTGTATCGAGAAGAGCAGCGGGCACTATTTTTTCAGACTTAAACGAAACCTTAAACAGCCCTTCGCGGAAAGGTTCTGCCTGATAACGAATCTTCCCTTTTGGATCGCAGACAAAACTTCGACCGTCAAAAATCAAATCATCCTGTCCGCCTACTTGATTCACATAAATCACCCAGACACCATAATCTTTTGCTTTATTAAGAACAACCTGTCTTCTCGCCAAAAGCGCTTCCTTATGGTAAGGTGAAGCGGAAATATTAATCAAAACCTTTGCGCCCTTTTGAACCAGAATCTTGACCGGTTTCACGGAGTATTGATCATCCCAAATATCTTCGCAAATCGTAGCGCCAAACGGGATGCCCTTGACCGGAAAAATTTCGTGCTGTTTTCCGGGCGTGAAAAAAATTTCTTCGAGAAATACGTCGTAGTTGGGCAGTAGGGTTTTATATTGTTTGTGCAAAATTTTTCCGTTTTGGATGATGGCAAGCGCGTTGTAATTTTTGTGCGCCGGACCGGAAGCGAAATCAATGAATCCGACAACCGCACGGACTTTTTTTCCTTTTGTAAATTGAACAATCTGCTTGAGGGATTTTAAACCTTTTCCTACGAAACTTATTTTATTGGCCAAATCCCAGACGGGATATCCGCAAATCGAAAGTTCAGGGAAAATAACCCAATCCAGCCGATCTGACTCCGCGGAGGAAATGAAACTGCAAATTTTTTTGGTATTCCCGTCAAAATCACCGACGGTCGGATTGATCTGGCCAAGTCCGATCCTAAATTGTTCAATCAAATTTGACGATTTCATAAGTTAGAAGTGATCAACTACTGAAGGTTTTCCGTGCTGGTGCGTATAATCCTTTAGGAAAAAATGTACCCTCAACATTCGTTTAGGTCGCTGTTGTGGTTCGAACTCTCTTGAAGTTGCTATAGTAGCAAAAAATTGACAACTACGGAAGAACTTGGAAGATTGAGCTGGTCAGAGCTTTTTGAAATAGCATCTGACCTATGGACGGAAGGAAAGAAAGATTCAGCTCGCGTAATTAACTAAACCAGCCTTTCTTTTCTTTTTTAGGTTCTATAGTTTCAACGGATTCTATAGTTTTGGCACTTCCCAAAACAGGGGCATCGCTTGATGAATCGACTTTCTCTTCTACTTCTGCCTCAGGTTTGGCGCTCGATTTAGGGATGCCTTTCTTAGCAGAGCTTGAAAAGAAATACTCTTCATTTCCTTCTTTCAATTGTCTGCTAATCACTCCGGACATCGAATCTTCTTTCCATTCACCACGCCAAAAAGTGACTTCTCCTTTACTGCTGGTTTGCATTGTTTCCCAAATAGTCGGTCCAGTTTCTTGAACCGTAAGCGTATAATTGGTTTCATTATAGTCGTTTTTTTCGGCTTTCTGAGAATGGAACCTTTCATCCTGAAAGGTCAAAGTGTCTTTTCCGGAAAGAACGCCTTTACCAGAAGTGGATTTAATTTCAACATCCCAAGAGGTTCCGTTAAGTTCGGCTTTCTTTTCCTCAATCGCTTTTCTTAGGGCCGCTCGTTTTTCCTCTTCTTTTTTAGTGTCTACTTTAGTATCTACTTTCTTTTTTGGTTCTACTGCTTTAGACTGCTCGGTTTCAGGCGCAGTGGTAAATTCGTCGTTGGTTTTGGCTAAACCAATCGATCCAAAAATAAATATTAAGACAAAAAAATAAGATAATATTTTTCTCATGGCGTTCCTTTGTTAACTAATGTGTTAGGTTGAGCGACAAATATTATTATCATATCTTATCTATGACTTCAACACTTTTCCATCATAAGCATTGCGCGCGACCAGATAATTACGAACAAAATCAGCGCTTTCATCATTCGGGTCAAGACCCAAAAATTGTCTAAAATGAACTTCTGCTTTCTTTCTGTTTTCAAAGTGCTCGGCATAAATATAACCTAAATTATAGTGAGCTTTTGAATCGTTCGGATTCAACTCAATCGCCTTCTCAAATTCCTGCTCGGCTCTGTCAAATTTTTTCTCCTTGGTAAAGAAAACCCCCAAATTGTAGTGCATGTCGGCAGTTTCTCGAATCAGAGATTTGTTTTGATGCGCAATATTGCTAAATTTCTTCGGGGCCCGTTTGAGATCATTTTTAAGTTTCTTGTTTTCCGACCGAAGTTTTTTGTTTTCTTTATTTGCGCGTTCAAACTCTTTCTTGTAACCTTTATGTTCTTTTACATCTTTTTCTAAGGAAGTTATTTTTTCGCTCGTTTTATTTAAATTCTTCGTCAAATCCTGATTCTCTTTAGTTAAATTTTCCAAAGTTTTTTTATTGGAGTCGTTTTCCGTTCTTTTCTGTTCAAGATCTAATTTAAGCCCGGATGTTTCTTTTTTGAGCGACTGGTTTTCTTCCGTCAGTCGATTGTTAACATTAATTAATTCTAAATTTTCATCTTGTTTTTTCTTGTACTCAAGCTCAACAACAAGCAAACGTTCTCGTTCTGTGGAGAGATGTTTAGTTTGCACAAGAATATTTTCACGGTCGCTTTCTAAATCTTGATACTTCTTTTTTAAGGTGTCATACAACTTTTGGAGGCCGGCTTGTTCCTCTTTTAACTCTTTAAGGTCAACTTTCAGTTTTGAAGATTCGGTTTTAGCTCCATAAAATGGGTACCACACAACAACAGCACTCAGCAAAATGACCAAACCAAGCAAAAATTTATTCGTGTGATTTAAAAAAAAATTATTCATGGGATATAAAGGGAACCCGTTTAAAAAAGCCGGAAATGCCGTTTGCTGAAGCAGGTTTTTTCTCAGGTTTTAGGGCTAACGGCGAATAATCTCGAAAACCCTTAATCGCATTTTGAGGAACATCCGGTTCGCCGGTTATAAATTTCTCGCCGCTTATAATAGTAGGTGTCAATAAAACAATCACTTCGGTGCGTGCTTTTTTGTTCGTCCCTGATCGGAATAAACGGCCAAACAGCGGCACATCAGAAATATAGGGTACACGTTTATCAGTGTCGACCAATTCATCTTTTCTAAGGCCGGCAATAACGATCGTAGTCTGATCTTTTACCATAACAGTAGATTCAGCCTCTGAAGTGTCGATAATTGGGATTTTATTTCCGGAAGTAGTCGTCAGTGTAGAAGTAACGCTGGAAATTGCAGGCTTTATTTTCATCGTCACAAATCCGTCATCATTAATCGTGGGTGTAACCGAAAGCTCGATACCCACATCAACGAAAGTAACTGCTTCGGCCGTCGATGTGGTCGAAGAACCGGTTGTTGTAGTCGTTGTCACATAAGCTTGACGTTCACCGACATGAATCTTCGCTTCTTGGTTATTAACGACTGTTATTCTTGGGTTTGAAAGTACTCGTGTGTCTCCAATCGTCCGCAAGTAATTGAGCAGTATTTCAAAATTATCGTTAGGCCCTTTCTGTCCAAAAACTAAATTTTCAGTCAGTGTATTTCTTGAACCTTGCGTAGGCCGTGTAGTTGGGGTAATGCTGATAAAATCATCGAGAAAACTAGTGCCTGTACGAGCAAGCGGAGATAAACCGTGATTGCCCAGAAAACCTTTTGGATTTTCTGTGTCGAACGGAAAAAGAAGAACGTTCTTGAAAAGTCCTTCCCATTGAATTTCAGCTTGAAAATTGTCAGATAATGTAACTTTAATTATTTTAGAGACAATTAAAACTTCTTTGGTCTTTTTATCTAATGATTTGACCAGTTTTTCAATCTCATCCATTCGGTCTGGAAACGTTTGGACCACTAATTGATTGCTTCGGTCATCTGAGGTAACGCTTCCGGCCCCTTTTCCATCTAATTGCGGCTTTAGACGCTCTTCTAGATCTTTGGCTTTTGCATATTGGAGCGAAAAGGTTCGAACGGTTCGCTTTTGCTCAAGGGTATTAATCACGTCTTCAATTTTGGCTAAGTTTTCTTCTGTTTCCATGACCAAAACCATACCAGATTCTTGATCAACCAGGACACGTCCAACTTCACTCTTTAATGCTTCAACGGCGGCAAAAACGCGTTCCGGAACAGCGTACCGGAGTTGAAAGGTCTTCACTTTTCTGGCATCTGAAAATTTCTTCCCGTAGCGAGCTTTATATTCAGTTTCGGTCATAATGTTATAAATTTCACCCTGTTTAACGTAAGCTAATTCATTGCTTAAGAGGATAATGTCAAAAATGTCACCGACCGGAACGTTGTTTAAAACCAAAAATAATCGTCCGGCAACAGATTTGCTAAGGGCTATGTTGAGTTTTCCTTTCATCGAAAGAAAACGAAGCGCTTCTGAAATTTCAATATTCCGAAGATCTAAAGAAATCCGTTCACTCATTCCCCCGCCTGATTCTGCCGGTGGTTGCTCCGCAGAAATAACGGGAGTAAAACCTTCACCTTCATTGACTTGCTTATCCACGATCTGCTTATCTCCCGCGTCTTCGGCAAAAAGGACACTTGAAAAAATGAAAACGGAGATAAAAAATAAAGAATAGATTTTTTTCATGTTCATCATTTTTTTAAATGCAACATTTGGCGCATCATCTAAGCTCAAATTCTTTTCCGCTAAGACTTAAAATAACTTTATCTTTAAAAATAGTGACCACTTTTACCCCATTCTCAAGATTCTGACCCCGCTTCACAAAATAGGTTTTACTAGTCTTGACGTGTTCAACCATTGCCTCCGGATCAGAAGACCAGGCAATCCCGACCAATGAGTAATCTTTCGTTGCATCGCTGGCCTGCGCCGAGACAGGCGCTTCCTGCTCTTTTACTTGAGGTTTTGGAATTTCTTTAACATTAAAAAGACTTCTATTGTTAAATTTTTCTAAATAATAGGAAACGTTTTTCAGTTCAAAAACCGATTCCATTGATGCTAAAAATTCTTTATCCGGTTTTAAGATCAGATTAGATGCTTTTTTTAAGTCCAGGCTTAATTGCACTGTGTTATAACTGAAATAAACACCCATAAAAATAATGAACAAAATTAAAACTCGGTTGAGTTGTCGAATTCCGCCGGAAGATTTGGTAAACAAAGCAAAAGAAAACCATTTTTTAAGTGAAAATCCTTTCCAAAATGCAAGTCTGCCTTTTAAGGCACTGAATGAAAACCATTTTTTACTTTCACGCTTGGCGCTTTCAACGTGTAAAAGCGCTTGTTTCGGATTTTCAATCAGATTTAACAGCTGCTTTTCTGGAGTAAGGGGCTCATTCTCTGCCATCCGGTTCGAACATCCTCTTTAATGAGGTCATCGATCAGATGACCATCGATTACGAATTTGTTTTGGAGCAGCAAATGCTTAAGCGCCCGATGGCAAAGCATGGTCACTTGTCTCGGGTACCCGCTTGTATAATTGTAAATTGCTTTTAATGCCTCATCTAAAAATAAATCGAGATCTGAAACATAATTTGCTTGACGCATTCGAAACAAAATCATTTCCTTCATTTCGTTATAATCTAAAGCTTCCAGCTTTCCCTTATAACTGATCCGATCAAAAAAATTATCGATTTGCTTAATTTTAGCTTGCAGTTCGATTTGTCCTAAAAGCACAAGCTGAAGCAGCTTGAAATCATTGGTTTCATAATTGAGCAGAACGCGTAAAATCTCTAAAGACGAGTCAGTCATTTTTTGCGCTTCATCAACAATTAAAATAACGGTTTTGTTCTCGACCGCCGCTTTTTGAAATAAAAAACGTTCAAGCGATTCTCTGAGGACAACCGTTGTATGGGGTTCGGAAGAGGGCGGAATTGAAATGCCGAAATTTTTGGCCACATAACTTAAGAACGAAGCGGGGTCATCGATTGAAGGATCCAAAATCATATGAAAAACACAATCTTCTCTGCTTTTCAGCTCTTGAATCAGTTTTCGGGAAAGCGTTGTTTTGCCGGTTCCCACATCACCTAGAATGACACTTAGCCCGCGCTTTAAACGCAATTCAATCAGGATGCTTGTAAGCGCCGCATCATGACCTTTTGAGAGATAGAAAAAATCCGGATCCGGACTTGTCGAAAATGGCTCCTTTTGAAAACCCAGGATTTTATAGTAACTCATGATCGTTCCTCTCTGAGAGTTTTTTGCGAATCAAAGCCAGTGGATAACCTTCGTTAACCAACCGAGAGATCATTTCATATCGACGTTCAACTTCAAATTTGTTGTAATACCGCTTATTTCCTTCTTTCCGGACAATTTCAAAGAAGCCAAGTGAAGTGTAGTAGTTAATTTTTGAATAAGGGATTTTATAACGGCCGCAAAGTTCATAAGCGCTGATGCATCCGTTACCTGATCCATTCTTCGAATAGTTCTTTAAGTTTTTAATAAGCATTTTCTATAATTACGGCACTTAAAGTAATTACCTTAAGTGCTAAAGAAGGACGTGGACTATATAAGGAGTGGTTGAGTAAAGAATGTAAATAAACAACTTTTCAGCTGACAAACCTTCCAACCCCAAGTAAAATACAAACACTTACTCATGGTGTAATTGAAGTCTATCAATGTTTGAAGCTCTCTCTTCCCCAATTGTACAAGCCTTTATTGTTATTATGGTTATGGCGGCCATAATCGCTATTTTTCTGTCTCTCCATGCAACCAAAAAAGAACAGGACAAAAAAACAATGAATGTAAATTTGAAAGGATCGGCAGATCCTGATTTTGCAGTTACGCTCAGCAGGTTGTCTCTATCCCCTCAACACAAAGCAGCGCTTATCCATTCTTTTAATGAAGAGCTTGAAAAAAAGGTTGTCGAAAAAGAAAAGGGGCTCGAAAAAAAATTTGAACACCTGATTGAAGATAAAGAAAAAACAATTCGATTAGTTGAAAAACAATTCAAGATGGCCAATGAACAATACAGTACTTTGGATAAAAATTTCAAAAATCTTGGCCGAGAAAAAAAGCAAACTGAAGAAATCGTGCGTTCCATGGCCGAAGGAGTCATTATGGTCAATCAAAACGGCGAGATTATTCTGATGAATCCCGCTGCTGAAAAACTCCTTAATGTATCCAAAGAAGAAAAGATTGGGAAAAATATTTTGAGCGACTTAAAAGATGAACAATTAGTAACTTGGGCGCAAGAGATTTCAGGAAAAGAAGAAAAAGAGATTGTTTTACAAAGTAGAAATGATCAAACTCAGAAAATATTAAGGGCCAGTAATGCCATCATTGAAAGTGAGGACGGCAAAACGGTGGGGTTTGTTTCCGTGCTTTCAGATGTGACGAAGCAGCGAGAACTAGATCAATTAAAAGAACAATTTGTGGCCAATATTTCGCACGACTTGAGGACCCCTTTAAATAATGTTAATGAATCCTTTTCTCTTCTCCAAAACCAGGTGGTCGGTGTGCTAACGCCCGAACAAGACCGGATCGTAACCATTGGAATCAATAACACTAAACGGCTAAACCGTTTAATTAATGATCTTTTGGATCTTTCGAAAATGGAAGCCAAAAAATTCTCATTAATTAAATCCATGTTCCAATTGGATCAATTGATCCGCAATATTGCCGAAGAATTTCAGCCTTGGAGTAAAAGCAAAAATATTATCATTGAAATCAAACTCGGCGGTACGCTTGAGATCGAAGGAGATCAAGACCGAATTGGCCAGGTTCTAACCAATTTGGTAGGCAATGCATTAAAATTTACTCCTAGTCAAGGAACCGTTCAAATTGAAGCGACAAGAAAAAACCATGTTCACACAGAATGCATTGAAGTCGGCGTTCGAGACACGGGACCCGGAATTTCTAAAAAAGATCATGCTCGTATTTTTGAAAAATTTGTTCAGTTAGAAAGCGCCAATCTACAAGGAATCAGCGGGACGGGCTTAGGGCTTGCAATTGCCAAAGAAATTGTAGAGCTTCATGGCGGACGAATTTGGCTTGAAAGTCAAGAAGGAAGCGGCAGTAGATTTGCCTTTGAATTACCTTTAAAAAGCGGACATTAATCCATTAAGAAACCAACTCTTTTTTATCGTTTGCTCTTTTCTCCTTCAATTTTATCTAATCGCACTTTGATTTCATTCAAATCATCGCTCATGAGTTTCAATTTGCGGGATACATACTCGTCAAAAGGAATGGGCGCGATAATTCCACCTCGCTTTTCAATCGGCATATCTTCCGGAACACGGAAGATTAATCCTTCTTTGGTCTTAACCGTATAAGGAAAAATGGAATCTAATTTTTCATCTTTTTGCTCTTTCCGAATTTCTTCTGCATTTAAAAAGACGGACAATGAAAAAATGAGCAGAATTAAATAAAGTAACGATTTCATGTCATTTTTTAAGTAAACAAGTTGAAGATTTTATGGTATGCTTTACAAAAATCAAAGGACTCCTCATGAAAAAAACGTTTGTTTTTCTTTTACTGTATCTGATGACACTAACACCGTTTGCTTGGGCCGTCAAAGAAGCGAATGATTATATCGCGGCGGGTAACAAGTTGGCGACAGAAAAAAAATATAATGAAGCCGCCAAGCAATATGAAGAAGCGCTCAAAATTGACCCGAAAAACAACCAGGTTAATCTGATCCTAGGTCTGACCTATGCCAATACAGGCGCGTTAGAAGAAGCGCTCAAATACACAAACCTTGCAGCTAAAACAGCGCCTTCGTACACAGCCTTTTTCAATTTAGGGTTGATTTACGCTGCAATGAAAGATACGGAAAGATCTATAGAAGCTTTTAATCGGGCGCTTTCCTTTAATCCTGAAAGTTCTGCCGCTGAATATCATAAAGGGCTTGTTTATTCCGAAGCAAATACTTATGAAAAAGCCGCTGGTTCCTTTGAGCGCGCTTTGACATTAAATCCTCAATTAGACGAAGCACGCGTAGGTTTGATAGGAGCCTATTTAAAACTGAATAACCGTGCTGGAGCGCTGAATCAGGTTGGAGAATTTCGGAAAATGAAAAAAGATGACTTTGCCAATATTCTTGAAGCACGGATTAAAGAACGAACTTAACTTCTTAATTTTCCCTATTGAACGCCGGCCATTGAAACCGTAGCCACACACTTAATCACACTTGAACCCTTGGCCGTCGGTTGAATCGTATATTTTTCAATGCGAAGCAAAAACTTTGAATTTTCAATCGCATAGAAAAAATTAATCAGCTGATCTATTTGACCTTCGCACTCTAAATTTACCCGATAAATGGCTTCGTCAGTCGAAGCTCCTCCGGCCGGCTTAACATACAGCAAGTTAACAGAAGTATCATTGGCTACTTCTTGAACGCTCTTGAGCAGCGTCAGAGCGCCTTCCTCAGGTGACTTGGCATGGGCAGAAAAAGTCGCAAAATATTCGCTTTCCTTAATCATTCTTTCTTTTTGGCCCAGTAAGCGAACGCTTTTTTTGATGTTCGTTTCCAGATCTATTATTTGCTGATCTAAAGAGTGCAGCGTCTTTAAAATAGGGCGGATAACGACTTGATCCATAAGCGTCAGCGAAATAACTGTTAAGGTGACATAAAAAAACATTTTCTCTCTTTTGGCGAGCCGATTAAAGATCTGAATCAGTTTAATAGGATCCATTCCCTTGATCATCGTTACTCCAAATTAGCCGAAAGCTCAAAATCGGCAAGCTCTTTGTCTTCTTCGATTCGGCCGGTAATATATTTAGTCTGCACATTTCGGAACAAGGTTGAACTCTCAATTTTATCAACCAAACTAAAAATGGAAGGCTTTGAATAAGACGTGCCCTTCAAATTTATCTTGCCGTCCGCATCAAATTTGATGTCTGTGAAATAAAGGTCGTTGGATAAAAAAGAAGAAAGTTCTGCCAAAGTTTCAAGCGATTTGCCTCGCATAGCCAAATGTAATTTGATTGCTCGCACACGAACATATCCTTCTTCTAAGGAAGCGGCTTCTTTTTGGATCGGCAAATACCGTTTCTTGAGCTCATTAATTTTGGCTGTTTTAAAATAAATTTGGCTGATCAAAGAAATACAAATCAAGCCCAGAAGAGTCATCACTAAAATACCGCTTTTAACAACCTCCTTAGAACGCTCAGCCAAAGCTTTTTTAAGTTTGTTCTCCTCCGGCGACAAATCCACCATTAATTCATCAGCCATAAGGGCTGGTGTGCTGAGATGAAGAAGCGATGAAAAATTCGGATTGGGCAGCCGCGTTTTTAAATCTGCCTCCATGGGAACGACTTCCAATTCCATAATTTGACGGACTGGAATTTGCAACTTTTCCTCAATCAACTGCTCCAAGTTTTCAAGCCCTTGAATCGCTCCTGTAATCAACATTTGAGTAGGAAGCGTATCGATATTTTCACTTTGATAGGTCTCGAGTGATTTTTTGAGTTCATCTAAAAATCGGCTGAGATAGCCTTCTTTGGCGGCGGCGAAATGACGCGAACCAATGGGAATACTCCGTACAAATAAAAGCATACCTCGAAATACAATTAAAAACTCGGTTGTAATGGAATCAACCTGAACAATGGAAACTGGTAATTTTTCGCTCGATAACACATGCTTCCATAAAAACCGAGCGACTGCTTCCGAAGTGAAAATAATTCTCTCCGGTTTTAAGTTAACGCGTGAAGCCAAATCATAAAAACAGGCAACCGCTGTCCGGGGTACGATGATAAATAAAATCTTGGTATAAACAGTTTTAAAAATACCCAAATTAATGTATTCAACGATAATTTCGTTGCGCGCATAAGGCGTATGCCGGGTTGCCTGCAAATTTAGGATTTCTCTAATTTCATCCGGATCATGGGAAGGGATTTCGATATTACGAGTCACCGCTAAATGAGCAGGCACCAAACCGTATAAACGCGGATTTTTTAACTTGAGTCCGTCAATCATAGTTTTAACCCGCAAAGCAATCTCTTCCTCGTTCAAACCTTGAGTATTGAGATTAAATACTTCGGTTAAATGCCGCTCCCCGGTTAGTTTT
>Ga0209515_10003160_pt1 | contig 24008 bp, 26 predicted proteins | sample Subgroupgradi54m_FD_187454 | JGI IMG/M metagenome (GOLD analysis project Ga0209515, IMG submission 187454) | Subsurface groundwater microbial communities from S. Glens Falls, New York, USA - GMW60B uncontaminated upgradient, 5.4 m (SPAdes)... ... | reverse complement strand
AACTTTTAGACCGCCTTTGATGTCAGCCACGAACTGATCCTTTGTTGAGTTGTCGATGTGCTTTCCCATATGACTTGAGTGTACCAGCCAAATGAGAATATGTGTCTAGTTTAAGGGGTACACTCCACTGACAGGCTTATGTTGACCAGCACGCGTACCTTTAGGAACCATCGGAACGACGAGAAACCCTTATTTTTGCAACTTTTGGAACGGGTAACGTAGGCATATGGAGGAGCATGAAGGAGGCCTTCTTATCGGTTGACGGGTGTGTCATAATGGTATTATCGTAAACATACCCTTATGCCTATGCTCGAAACAGAGTTTGAGTTTTATAAAAAGAATCAGGCAAGTCTCGTTGAAAAATATCGAGGCAAGTATTTGGTTATAGTTGGAGAAAAAGTTGAAGGAGCTTTTGAATTAGAGATAGAAGCATATACAGATGGTGTAAATCGTTTTGGTCTTGGAAAATTTTTGTTACATCTTTGTCAGCCAGGCGAAGAGAATTATTCTCAAACTTTTAACATTCGCGTTCGAGTTTAAGTATGATTGAGCGTTCGAACGCATGGACTAAAAGATATCCTAGTCGCGTCCACGTTCTAGACGTTCCCGTCGGCATCTCCATACCGTTTATTGGTCAGCAACCAGCCGGATTGGTTACGGAGCAATTTAAGCTCATTTGGGACACAGGAGCGACTAGTAGTGTTATTACGCCAGGCGTAGTTGATAAGCTTGGACTAACGCCAATTGATCGAACAATCGTACACACACCCAACGGATCAGGAGAGAAAAGAGTCTATCTCGTCAATTTTTTTCTTCCCAATAACACCGTAATTCAAGGCGTACGTGTAATTGAGGCAGACCTCACCAGTCAGGCTATTGATGGACTTATAGGTATGGACATTATTGGCATGGGTGATTTTGCGGTAACTCACGCGAACAGCTCAACTGTTGTAACTTTTCGTATACCTTCGTGCGTGGAAGCGGATTATGTAAAGGAGTACCAAGATCATATGGCAGCAAAAGGCACGAATTCTCTCTAAACTTTATCTGATGTGGCCATACAGGCCAATGGGATAATCAGCTTATTCTTTGGGTGGGCCTGTCAGCATGGTTATAGTCACGAAAGACTTTTTAAATATTTTATTAATTCCTCAATATAAGCTTCTACATCACAAACGGGTGTGGGGAAGCTATAGCCTAGAAGCGCTTTAGTGACCGATTCAGGAATACATTTTAAGTCATTATCAAATTTTTCAAGCGCAGAGAATATAAGTTCAGAATAATCCGAATGCGATAAATATTCTTCGATGGCAAGAGCTTTTTCATGACGTTGGAACACCATAAGGAGATTCTTTCTTCCTTCAGGTTCTTTAGATGGAATATGTCGACATACGGAATGATAGGGAATCATAATTTCTCCATTTATTCCTTGTTGTACATTCGTTTGTGTGGTGACTTCCTTGAAATAATCGGTCCAATGTTCGATTATCTTATTCCTGAAAAATTTAATTCGAGCAGCGCGTGGCAATTTTAGTTTATTATTGAGTTTAAAAAAACCTACACTGAACCGGTTAATCTGCTCAATAAATTCAAAATAAGAGAGAGTCCTCTCTATAGACGCATCTACAAGCTGATTGGTCCCTCGCACTTTCTGTTCTGTGGATTCATCATTTGAAATAAAGTTTTCTATTAAGTTAGGGTAAAATACAGCAGTAGCATCTTTCATCCGAAGAAAAATTGTTCTTAATGTTCGTGAGAAAAGTAAAATTAGCTCATCCACACTAGTCGATAGTCGACGCGCCGAGAGTTTTTGAATTAATTCGTCAAACGGAGAGGCTGTGTATTCCATTGGCGAGTTAAGTTCCCTGTCTGCGCAACACGATCCCAATCGTCTTCAACAGAATAGCGATATCGAGCAAAAGCGAACGATGTTTAATGTAGTACAGGTCGTACTGCAATTTTTTTAAATTATCATCCAGACTGGATGTTGGTGTCAGAAAACGCACCTGTGCCCAGCCGGTCAATCCGGGACGGCTCAAGTGTCGCAAGGTGTAGTACGGCATGCGTTCGACGAGCGGGGCGACAAATTCTGGTCGCTCCGGTCGCGGGCCAATCAACGAGAGATCGCCGCGAACCACATTCCAGATTTGAGGGAGTTCATCAATGCGCAGTTGTCGCATGATACGCCCAAACGCAAATAAACGGGGATCGGTTTTGGCAGAGGTGGTAAATTGAGGTCCGTATTTTTCCGCGTCCGTGTGCATGGTGCGAAATTTCCAGATGCGGATGAGCTTGCCACCTTTTCCCACGCGCGTTTGAGAAAACAATACCGGACCCGGAGAACTCAATTTAATGATCAGAGCGACGAACGGGTACAAGAGAACGCTAAAAAAACAGAAGGGAATCGCCAGAAGAATATCCGATCCTCGTTTGACCGTTTCATACCAAGCCTTGTCGGATTCATGGAGATGGTGGAGAAACCATGTTTCTGAAACGTAGGAGAGGGGAATGCGACCGGTCGTGAGTTCCTCGATCTCGGCGCGATCCAACAGCACGACAGAATCAAAGAGAAGACGATAGAGGAGATTTTTGAGTTCTACGTGATCATCCGGCTTAACACCCAATACGACCGCGCTGATTTTTTCTTGTTGGATGAGTTGTTGCAGGGCAGACCACTCTTGCCACCACAGGATGGGGAGATCATGCTGCGGAGAGCCGGAGGTCGGAAAAGCGGCCACGAGTTTAAGCCCGAGAGCGCTCGATTCGAGCAATCGATGGACTTCATTTATTTGATCCGCCGGGCCGATAAAAAGAACGCGCCCGTGAGAAAAACGTTCATTGATAAATCGGTGAAAGAGCAATCGCCAGAGATAGCCAAACAGAAGGCTTACGACAAAATAGAGGAAAAGATTTGTGCGTGGGGCAATGCCAAAAATCGGGATCAGGTAGAAAAAGGCCATGGCGAGCGCCAGATTGGCGATCATTCCCTCAAGATAGGTGCGAAAGAGCTTGATGGGTTCTCGCAGGAGATACAGGTCATACAGGCCGGCCACGTAAAAACTGATAATCCAAAAAAAGGCCAGAATAGAAAATGGCCACACGTGGAGGTGCCAGAGTTCCCGTGTGATCCCGTTATTACGAATAAGAAGGGTGATCACGAGGGCTAACTCGAACACAGCGAGATCCCCAAACATCAGGATGAATCGTTTCAGGGTATGATTGGCTCGGAGCATGAGGATAGGGTAGACTAGTTTTGTTTTAACTGTCCAGCCCAGACACATGAAAACAAAAAAACATAAAATCAATAAAACAGGAAATCCGAAGTTTTTTGTTTTTCTGTTTTTTTGTTTTTTGGTATTTGCATATTCGGGATTTCCCGTCTTGGCCGCTGAAGTGACTCCCAATGACACTTTTTGGTATAAGCAGTGGTATCTCCGTCAAATACACGCCCCAGAGGCCTGGAGCGTTACCACGGGGAGTCATGCGGTGATTGTGGCCATGATTGACGGGGGCATTGACATCACCCATCCGGATTTAGCGGAGAATATTTGGACGAATACAAAAGAGATTCCGGGTGATGGGGTGGATAATGACAGCGATGAATTGATTGATGATGTTCACGGATGGAATTTTGTCACAAATTCTCCGGACGTTCGTCCGGTGTTTAAAGAGAAGCAGTTTGAGGATGCGTGGAGTCATGGCACGGTCACCGCGTCTTTATTGGGGGCACAAGGAAATAATAATATTGGGATCGCGGGAGTGGCTTGGAACGTACAAATCATGCCGCTGGTCGTTTTGGGTGCGGACGGTGAGGGAAAGATCGTGAACTTAAGCAAGGCCATTCGTTATGCCGTGAGTCACGGAGCCAACATCATTAATTTGAGTTTGGTGGGGTATGAATACGATGAGAGTCTTGATCGACTCATTCAAAATGCCGTCAAAGCCGGGGTCGTTGTCGTGGCGGCCACGGGAAATGATGAACAAAAGGCCGGTCTTAACATCGATGATATCCCTGTCTATCCGGCTTGCTATGATGGAACGTCGAACATGGTGCTTGGCGTGAGCGGGACGGACACGCTGGATCAAAAAGCACCCTTTGCCAATTATGGAAAACATTGCACGGATGTTTCCGCACCGGCTCAAGAATTGTTTGCCGCTCGTCCGAGCTACCCGCACAACGCTGATCGGGCCACCTCAACCGTTCCAGGTTATATTGATCGCGTCACTGGCACGAGTTTGGCTGTCCCTCTTGTTTCCGGAGTCGCGGCTTTGATCAAATCCGTGCGGCCGGAGTGGACGCCGGAACAAATTATTCGTCGCATCATGGAGACGAGCGACCCCATCGAGGACAATCTTAAGCCGGAGGAGAAAGGCGGATTGGGCAGCGGTCGCCTGAATGCCGGACGAGCGTTGGCAGGGCTCGCAACTTCGACGATCGTGGAAGCATCCGTACCCACGCCTGCCGTCGAACCCCAGTTGATTTCCAGCGCAACTTCCAGCTGGGTGGTCTTTTATGACAGCCACGCTTCCTCTACAACTTGGCAGCCGTATGGATCAAATCTGCGCGGCGGGATACAATCTCTCACGCTTCCGGACGATGAAGGATGGTTGTTGTGGCCTGTGCGGGGAGGCGGGCAGGCCATCATTTTGAACCGTGAGGGGCATGTGGTGAGTCGTTCGTTCCCTTTTGGGAACAAACGGATCGGAACATGGCGCTTGCAGATAGATGAAGAAACATCGGTGATCCATGTGAAAGGGCCAAGAGGATTTCGTGCCAACCTAGAATGGAGCGATGATAAGCTCCAGATCATCTTATGAACATTTCTTGGCAAACTTGCATGCATGAGTGTCGACGGTTGATCCGCTTCGGGATCATCGGATTTTTATCTTGGCTTTTGTATGCCGGAGGGTATGCGCTCCTTTCTCGCATTCTCTGGATCAATGGCAATCATACCCTGGAAAGTTTTCTCGCCACCTGTGTTTCCGCGGTGTTTAATTTTATCGCGCATCGTCAGTGGACTTTTCGCGCGCATGCGACCAATCATGTGGATCAACTGTGGCGGTATGTGGCGGTTCTTGTGAGTGCCATGCTGTTTCAATCCGGTTTATTTTGGTTCGGGCACGAATATCTCCATGTGTACGATTTTGCCGTGGCTTTTGTGAGCGCCGGTATCTCCGCTTTTTACACCTACGCCATGCATCGTTTTTTTACGTTTAAGCATGGAAACGCTGAAGCGTTGAAGCCCTAAAGAACACACTTTTGTGTTTTAGGGCTTTGTGCTAATCTAATTTCAATCTATGCCAACGGCAAAAGTTTCCATTGAAAAAAAGAACGTTCTGGTGACCGGTGGCGCCGGTTTTATCGGATCTCATGTGTGCGAACATCTCCTCAAGGAGGGTGCGCGGGTCATCTGTGTGGATAATTTTATTACCAGCCAGGAATCGAATATCGATCGTTTATTGCAAAATCCGGACTTTGAATTTATTCGTCACGATATCAACGTGCCATTTGATCCGGAAGCCTTTCCCGAGTTGACGCGCTTTCAGGTCAAATTTCAAGGGATACAAGAAATTTACCATCTCGCGTGTCCCACGAGTCCAAAAAAGTTTGATCAATATCGGCTGCAGACGTTGTATGCCAATTCCATCGGCATTAAAAACATCCTTGATCTTGCCGTGCGTTACACGGCCAAGCTGTTACACGCGTCTACCTCTGTTATTTACGGGCCGCGTCCCATGGACGGTCACCCTTTTCGAGAGGAGGAGACCGGAGCCGTTGATTCGCTCTCTCCGCGAGCTTGTTATGACGAGGGCAAGCGTTTCGCAGAAAGCGTGTGTGCCACGTACGCGCAGGTACATGGGCTTGATGTGCGTATTGCCAGAATTTTTCGTACCTATGGTCCGCGCATGCCGCTCTTTGACGGACAGATGATTCCGGATTTTATTACCAACGCCCTGGAAGGAAAGGATTTGGAAATTTATGGAGACGAAACATTCAAGACCTCTCTGCTCTTTGTTTCTGATGTGGTTGATGGGATGATAAAAATAATGCACGCGCCGACAAACATCAGTCCGGTCAATTTGGGAAGCGATCTTGATGTGGCGCTCACGGACGTTGCCCGTCGCATCATAGAAATGACCGGCTCCTCATCCAAAATCACCTTCAAACCGCCACTTCTTTTTATGACAGAGCTTGGCTTGCCGGATTTATCCAGAGCCAAAGAAAAATTGGGTTGGTTGCCGCTCGTGACGCTCGATAACGGCCTCAAACAAACTATTGATTATACGATCGCGAATAAATCCTTGCTCGGATTGCGGCAGATGGGGTAGGGTGGGGTCGAGGAGGTGCGCCCTTGTCAAACATACAGAAGATTGGAGCGGTGATTGTGATTGTCGTATTCGCGATTCTGATCGGGAGTTTGATGCTCGCCGTTGCCGCTCTCATGAGTCGGTGGCCGCTTCGATCCAGCTATCGGCGGTTCGTGGCTGATCAACGGAACTACGTCCGCAGCGATGAACTTGATCTTGAGAGCGTGAAGAAGGTTCGGTTCCGCGCGCTCATCGTTCAGAGGGAGTGGTACTGGAAATGGGAGACGCTCACCGGCTGCATGGGAGTTGCTCTGACCTTTCTCGGCCCTGTTCTCGTGTGGATGATCGCACACGCGACTCATACCAGCGGCTGGTTTCTCTTGGTGTGGCTCTGGATGAGTCTCCTCTCCGTTCCTGTCTGGATCGCCCACCTGATCTTTAAGGACATCGCCCTGTTCTACTCCCTCACCGCGCAGGCCCGGTCGCTGGTTCCCCCACACGGCATCAAGGCCGCGTGCTTACCCTGCGTGTAGTCAATCTCGCCCCGATGGCCATCGGGGTTTTTTATTTGGACACGTTCTTGACGGATTTTTAAAAGTATGGCAAGAACATGGCCATCCGTCATGGTGGCGGAGATTGATGACCTCGGATTGCCACGGCTGGTGGCAGGAGGGACGAGCATGGAAAGAGAACAGGCCTTGGAAGGTTTGATCGCAGCATGTCAGCGGGACGCAGGTGCTCTGGCGCGGCTGGGACTACAGCAACTCGACGATGGGCAGGAGGTGGTGAGGCATTTGCTCGGGATCAAGATGTCGTTCGACGACATCCTCGAACGGATCATCAACGCCACCGAGCTGCGGAACGGTCTCCTGGTCTTCCTGATCGAGAGCGTGACCGATCGCGAAGCGCGGAATCGGCTCATCGAGGCTGTGGTCGAAGTCGATGGCCTCCCCCTCCGTCCGTTTGCGGAAACGGTGGCAGGTCTCTTCGGGAGCGGGGAGGATCTGCAATACATCTTCCGGCATTTCCGGCCGTTGGTCACAGACACCAACCACTACCTGTTCGCGCATCTGTCTGCGGACAGGCTGTGGCATGATCGCGTGGTCTGGCAACTCGCGAAGTCGAAGCCGGATCATGTGCGCGCCGTGGATGAGTTCTGGCGGGCCTTCAAGGGATTTCCGATTTTCAACGATCGGCGTGCGGGATCGCGTGGCGAGTACTCGGATCGTTGCTATCGGGCGTCCATTCAGTGTCTGAAAAAGCTGATCCGCATGATCTACGGGTCCATGCTGGAAGCGCGTCGTGTGCCGCCTCTGGCAGAAGCTCCTTCCGTTGCCGCAACGCCGACCAAGGTCGGATCGGCGATGTCCTTGCTCATGGATCATCGCGAGATGGACAGCCGTACGCGCGCCCAGGTTTTTCTCATCGACAAGTGGGTGCGTGGCCACAAGGCGCACGCGCGTCAGCGCAAGCAGCGCGCCCGCATGGTCGCCCAGCACACCAAGCGTCGTTCGTCGTAAGGCGGCAGCATCGTATCTTCCTCACTCGAGAGCTTCGGCTCTCTTTTTGTTTTTCTGTTTTTATGCTTTCATGTTTTTATGATTCATCTTGAATTGATCGCCCATGACATCCGTTCACGCGAGAACGTTGGATCGCTTTTTCGTACCTGTGATTCTTTGGGCGTGATAAAATTGTGGTTGACCGGTTATACGCCCGCCCCACCCACCTTCGCTGAAGCTTCGGTGGGCAAGTTGCCGGATCAAAAAATTTCCAAAGTGGCGTTGGGGGCGGAACAGTCGGTTCCATTTGAAAAGATGACGGATGTCGTGACGCTCATCCATCAATTGAAAAAAGAGGGGATGACGATCATCGCATTGGAACTCACCGACGACGCGCAAGATCTCGCGACGTTCAAACCGCCAAAAAACATGGCGCTGCTGCTTGGCACCGAGACAACGGGTATTCCGCCATCCCTGCTCGATTTGTGTGACGGAACGATCAAAATCAAACAGCGGGGGATGAAAGAATCTTTGAATGTGTCGGTCGCTGCGGGTATTGCCGCATGGGCCATTTTGCGATAGGCTGATGGGCATGCGTTTATCCATTGTCATCCCGGTAAAAAATGAAGAACGATTATTGCCAAACCTGCTGGAATCGATTCGTCAACAATCATTAGAGGAGAAAGTTGAAGTGATTGTGGCAGATGCCGGATCTACGGATGCCACGCGAGAGGTTGCCGTTTCTTTTGGAGCCAAAGTCATAGATGGGGGATTGCCTGGCGTGGGGCGAAATCGCGGAGCTCGGGAGGCGCAAGGACAAGACATCTTTTTTTTTGATGCTGATATTATTTTGCCGCACCCTACGTTTTTGCAAGATTGTTTGCGAGAAAAGGAAGAGCGGGGATTGGATGTTGCAAGTTGTCAGATACGGGCGTTGGACGGCTCAACCCTCGATCGTATTTTGCACCAAGCTTATAATCTGTATACATTGGCCACGGAACAAGTCTTGCCACATGCCGCCGGTTTTTGCTTAATGACCTCGCGTGCGGCGCATGAAGCGATCCATGGATTTGATGAGCGCGTGGTGTTTGCGGAAGATCATGATTATGCGCGTCGAGCGAAAAAAGCGGGATTCAAGTTTGGAATTTTATACAAACAAAAAGTTCCGGTGTCGGTTCGACGCTTGCAAAAAGACGGACGGTTGAATTTGGCCGTAAAATATATTTTTACGGAATGTTATATGCTGACACGCGGGCCGTTAAAAGCGGAAACGCGCATGGGGCAAAAATATCTCACAAATTGGGAACGTGTCGGTGATGCGATGCGAAAAGAAGATCGTGAGTCATGATATGGTGAACGTTCGAAAACTTCTTATCGCCAGGGTAGGAGAGATTCCGGAGGGACGGACGAAGTCATTTCGTTTTGGAATTGCCAACGGAATTGCTTTTAACGATCACGGGACGATCAAAGCGTATGTGAATCGTTGCACGCACATGGGAGGTCCCGTCGAACTCTTAAAAGATCGGCCGCGATTCCGTTGTCGCTGGCATCAGGCGGAGTTTGATCCGGTAACCGGTCAAGCGATTGAGGGGGAAGCGCCGAAGGGGACGTCACTGACGCCGATCGAACTTGTCGTCGAAGATGGTCAAATTTTCGGCGTGCTACAATTACCCGAAGATCCATTCGCATGATTTCTTTTTTCAAAAAATTGTGGCACGGAGAAACCAGCGGACTGACGGCGGCCGCTTTTTTGATTGGCGGCGCCTCGCTCGTCTCAAGTCTCCTGGGGGTCATCCGTGATCGTTTACTCGCGTCAAACTTTGGCGCCGGCGTCGAACTGGACGCGTATTATGCCGCCTTTCGTTTGCCGGACCTGTTGTTTTATCTGTTGATCATCGGCGCTTTCACCGCTGGTTTTATTCCGCTCTTCACCGAATACGCGGAGCAACGGGGGAAAGAATCGGTGGCCAAATTTACCTCGCAAGTTTTTGCATGGGTTGGGATCGTTATGATCGCCTTGAGTACGCTTTTGATTTTCCTCGTTCCATGGTTGATGCCCCTCATCGTCCATGGATTCTCATTGGAAGCGATGGGGCTGACCATCACGCTCACGCGCATCATGTTGCTCTCACCGATTTTTTTGGGACTGTCAGCGGTGATGGGTGGCGTGTTGCAAGCTACGAAACGTTTTTTTGCTTTTTCGTTCGCGCCTGTTTTGTATAACTTCGGAATTATTTTTGGGATTCTCGTTTTGGCTCCGCAGATGGGAGTCGTCGGCGTCGCGTGGGGCGTTGTCTTGGGGGCATTCATTCACTTTCTCGCCCAATGGTCTGTGGCGCATCGTGCCGGGTTCGGTCGTTTGACGTGGCCATCGTTTGCCGCCGAAGGAGTGGGTCGGTTGATCAAACTCACGGCACCGCGTTTTATGAGTCTTGCGGTTTCGCAGATCAACCTCGTGATTCTTTTGAGTCTTGCGTCCTCGCTCACGGTCGGCGCGGTCACAGTGTTCAATCTCGCCAACAACATCCAAAGTTTTTCCCTAAGTATTTTTGGGATTTCGTTTGCGCTCGCGGCTTTTCCCGCGCTGTCCCAAGCGGCGAGTCGTCGCGATGATGCCGCGTTTTCTCGATCGCTCAATGATGCGGCGCGCAAGATCGTATTTTTTATGTTGCCGGCGACCGCGCTCTTCATCATTTTACGCGTGCCGATCGTCACGGTCATTCTACGCAGTGGAAAATTTGCGTCGAACGATGTGCATCGCACCGCCGATCTCCTCGGCTGGTTCGCTTTTTCCCTGGTCGCGCAATCGCTTGTTCCGCTTTTGAGCCGCGCATTTTTTGCCCTGCAAGATGCTTGGAAACCGTTTTGGATCAGTATCGTGTGTGAAGCGATCAATCTCGCTTTGGCCTATTGGTTGCGGGGACCGTTTGGTATTTCCGGTTTGGTCATCGCGTTTTCCGTCGCGTTTTGGATCAACATCGCGTTTCTCTGGATCCTTCTCCATCGCAAAAAAACGAATTTGTCATCAGCAGATTTTTGGCGTTCAAGCGGGAAAACGATTCTGGCGACTCTCGCACTCATCGTCGTTACCATTTTTGTTCAACGATGGATCGCGGCAACCTATTCGTTCCAGATGTTTTGGCAAGCCGCGTTTGAAGTGGCGATTCCATCTCTGTTGGGCGGATTGATTTTTTTGTTTGTCGCATGGTCGGTCAAATCTCCAGAGGTGTTTCAATTTGTCTTTGCCGTTAAAAATAAATTACGGTGGGCGCGAAAATAAAAAAACGACCGCGCGCGGAGATGACGGGCGGCCGCTCGAGTAGGGGGGGGCATAGTTCACTCGGACGTGATGCCGAGTGCCTTGTGGATGGCGGGCCGAAGTTCGGTCGGCGTTTCGATATGCATACTTTTGCTGACCCACTCCACGATTTTTCCATTCTGTAGTGTGCCAGCTGCACATGGTCCTGAGGAGAGTGGGAAATCAGGGAGGAGCTGCTGTGCCATGTCGCGCACGGTCTTGTGCATGAAGCTTGAGCTCACCGCGAGAACGGCTGGCGCGTTTCCTGCTGCTTCCCAGTAAAGGAACTTGAAGGCATTGAGGAGGTGCACTCGCGGATCGTACGGTTCGACGGTCGGGCCTCCTTGATCTGGCGGCCGCGAGTTGAACCAATAGACGAAAATGTTTTCGGACATGACAGTCTCCTTGGAGATCGGTTGGTGACGCGATTGAATCACGTTATCCACATATTGACAAGGCGTCCAAATCATGGAACGGGGTAGAGGATGCGATTCAACTCCGACGTTCATCATCGACGATCGATTCGTTTGCATGGATTTGATTATGCGGCGGCGGGCGCCTATTTTGTAACGATCTGCACGTTTCAACGGGAACATTTGTTTGGTAAAATCAAAAACGGCGAAATGCGGCCGAATGAATTCGGCATCATGGTCAAAACGATTTGGGATGAATTATCCCGCCATTTTCGGAACGTTGAATTGGATGAATTCATCATCATGCCTAATCATGTTCATGGAATTATTTGGATTGTCCCATTCGATCGGGTAGGGGCGCAATTTATTGCGCCCTCGGGTTCGGGTGGGATCGGGGAGGGCGTCGGGATCGGGGAGGGCGTCGGGATCGGGGAGGGCGTCGGGATCGGGGAGGGCGTGATGAATCACGCCCCTACGTTGGGAAATGTCGTTCGATATCTCAAGGCCAAATCAACATGGATGATCCATCTAACAGATCCGTCCTTTGGTTGGCAACGCAATTATTATGAGCGCATCATTCGTTGTGACGCGGAATTATTTAATGTACGAAAATACATCACGGACAATCCAAAGAATTGGGAAAACGATCCGGATCGGGTCTGACGGTTGCCAAGAATCGATTTTTCCCCCAAGATAGGGCGCATGGATCAAAAATTTATCCGCAATTTCTGCATCATCGCGCATATTGATCACGGCAAGTCCACGCTGGCTGATCGGTTGCTTGAGATGACCGGGACGGTTGAGAAACGAAAAATGAAAGAGCAGTTGCTTGACACGATGGATCTGGAGCGCGAGCGAGGCATTACCATCAAGCTTCAACCGGCGAGGATGAGCTACACGCTACACGCTACACGCTATGAGCTTAACTTGATTGATACGCCCGGGCATGTGGATTTTGCGTATGAGGTTTCGCGATCGCTTGCGGCTGTTGAAGGTGCGGTGCTTCTTGTTGATTCGACGCAGGGGGTTCAGGCGCAAACCATCGCGAATTTGTATCTCGCGATTGAGCAGAATCTCGTAATCATTCCGGTGTTGAACAAAATTGATCTGCCGAATGCGGACGTGGAGCGTCGCGCCGCGGAATTGATGCAACTGATTGGATGTAAACGGGAAGAGATCATTCTCGCGTCCGGCAAGACTGGGGCCGGGGTCGATCAAATTCTCGAACGCATTGTGCATGATGTTCCGTCACCGCAGGGCGATCCATTAAAACCATTTCGCGCCATCATTTTTGATTCAAAATATGATGAGTATCAAGGGGTGGTCGCCTATATTCGGTGTGTGGATGGGGAATTGAAACAAAATCAACCGGTCCATTTTTTTGCGAGCACGTCAAACGGTCAGGCGCTGGAAGTCGGTTTTATGAAACCGGAACACATCTCAAGTGGAATTTTGCAGACCGGAGAAATCGGCTATCTCGTCACCGGGTTAAAAGATATTTCCGCAGTGCGCGTTGGTGATACCGTAGGGGCCATTCATGGATTGCCCCTTCCGGGTTACAAAGAGGTTCGACCGATGGTGTATGCCGGATTGTTTCCGACGGACGGGGGAGAATATGAAAAATTGCGTGACGCGATTCTCAAATTGAAATTGAACGACGCGGCTCTCACGTTTGAGCCGGAGCATTCTTCCGCGTTGGGTTTTGGATTCCGTTGTGGATTGCTCGGGATGCTGCATCTCGAAATTGTTCAAGAGCGATTGAGCCGAGAGTTCAACATGGAGGTTGTTGTGACGTCGCCGTCTGTCGGGTATGAAGTGATCCTGACGAGCGGAGAGCAGAAATTTATCAAATCACCTGCCGACTTTCCTGACGCTTCACGCATTCAAGAAACGCGCGAGCCGTGGGTCAGGGTGGATATTGTGTGTCCAAAAGAATATTTGGGAAACGTGATGGCGCTTGTTCAAGATCGGCGAGGGGAATACGTCAACACGGAATACTTGGACAGCCAACGCGCGATTTTGCATTATCAGATGCCGCTCGCTTCCGTGATCGTGGATTTTTATGATAAGTTAAAAGGCGTCACCGCAGGATATGCTTCCATGAATTATGAGTTTATGGACTATCGTCCGTCCGAGGTTGTGCGATTAACGATTCTCGTCGCCGATGAGCCGGTGGAGGCACTTTCAACCCTCCTTCATGAAAGCGAGGCGTATGGTCGAGGCAAGCAGATCGTCGAAACATTGAAAGAAGAGTTGCCGCGACAGCAGTTTGTGGTTAAAATTCAGGCGGCTGTGGGTGCCAAGATTGTTGCGGCCGAACGACTTTCGGCGTATCGTAAAGATGTGCTCGCCAAAATGTCCGGCGGCGATTACACCCGCAAATCCAAATTGTTGCAGAAACAGAAAAAAGGAAAGGCGCGGATGATGGAACACGGAAAAGGAGCAGTGGAGATTCCACCGGAAACGTTTATTAAAGTGCTACGGAGAGGCTAGTAGGCAAGTAGGCCGGTAGGATGTAGGTCAAAAGCTACCAGCCTACACCCTACCGGCCTACCAACCTAATTTATGAAAAGAAAAACGCTCAAATTTATTTGGAAAATATTCGCGATTTTTTTGGTCGCGGCTATGGTGCTGTTTCTATTCGGTCCGTTGAAATATTTTTAATTGATTGCCTTTTTTGATCCATCTGATAAGATGGTTTTGTCGGCCGCAGACGGGAGCGGTGTATGTTTCTTTTACAACGGGGGATGATCATGGAAAAAGTTCTGCGCATCACCCTCGTGTGTGATGCTATCGAGGTCTATCGTCGTGTTTTGCAACCCGGTGAGTTGGTGGCGTTTGATCCGGATCGCAACGAGTTCTTTTTCGGTAAGGCGCTGGATGATTCATCAGCCAGGCCCGTCGATCTTTCACAGACCGATTCGGTTGAGCTCCGCCTCGGCTCAACTACGTTGCGCGCGGAGTTTGTGGAGCCGTTGCGTATGGTTGCATCGGCGCCGGAGCCTGTACGAAAGCTGTGGGAACACCCGGCAGTGGGAAAACGAGGGTTTTTCGGCCGTCGCCCTCGCTGATTGCACGCACGCTTTTCTCTTGGGTGATTCAAATCAGGAATCACCTATTTTTTATCTCTTGACCCGATCGCTTTTGTTTGCCTTGCGCGTGAGACAAGATAAGCGCCTATGAAACGCTGGAAGGTTGTTGATCCATGTCCCGCGACGTTTGCGATCGAAAGCGGGATTCGTTCACCGATCGTGGCGCAACTGTTGTGGGCTCGCAGCGTACGTCAACCGGATGAGATTGCGACGTTTCTTGATCCTTCATGGGAGACGGGAATTCACGAGCCATCTCAATTTCGTCACATGGCCGCGGCTGTTGATCGTATTTTTCAAGCGCTTGAAAAAGGTGAACGCATTACCGTACACGGAGATTATGACGCGGACGGGATTACGGGTTCGGCACTGTTGATCACCACGTTGAGGGAGATTGAGGGGCGGCTGCAACCCCCTCGGTCCCCCTTGTCAGGGGGAAGTTCGGCAGATTCCCCTCCTGATAAGGAGGGGTTAGGGGAGGTTTCCCTTATCGACCATTACATCCCTCATCGCGACAAAGAGGGATATGGATTGCATCGCGAGACCGTGCCCAAATTGCAGGCGCGAGGTACGACGGTCATGATCACCGTGGATTGCGGGATCGCGTGCGTGGATGAGATTGCGCTCGCGCGTCAATCAGGAATAGATACGATCGTGGTTGATCACCATCAGTTCGGTGATGTGTTACCCGATGGTCACCTGATCCATCCGGGTTTACCGGAAGAGACGTATCCTTTTAAATCATTGGCCGCCGTGGGAGTCGCTTACAAATTTGCTTGCGCGTTGATTGAAGAGGCGCGTCGTCGAACGCTTGATATTCCCGTAGGCTGGGAAAAATGGTTGCTTGATCTTGTTGCCATCGCGACGGTGACGGACATGGTGCCGCTTGTGGGAGAGAATCGCGTGCTCCAAACGTTCGGTTTGCGGGTACTCAACAAAACACGGCGCATCGGATTGCGGGCGCTCATCAAATCCGCCGGTTTGGAGTTTGGAAAAATGGATACGGAGTCCGTTGGTTTTGCGATCGGCCCGCGACTGAATGCGGCCGGGCGAATGGATCATGCGGAATTGGCGCTGCGTCTCCTCTTGGAGGAGAACGAGGAGGAGGCGCGATCGCTCGCACAAGAATTGGAGCGTTGCAATCGCGAGAGGCAGGACGCGGTGCGGAAGATGATGGCAGAAGCGGAGGGAAAAATAGACATTAGACATTCGTCATTAGACATCAGTTCTTGCATTATCCTTTGGGATAAAGACTGGTCGCCGTCGCTTGTCGGATTGGTTGCCGGAAGATTTGTTGATCGGTTTGCGCGGCCGGTGATCGTTATCGGTCAACATGCGGGAAAATGGATCGGGTCGGGACGATCCATAAACGGCTACAACATCACCGAGGCCATGCGGGAAGCGGGGGAGGGAATTTTGACTCGCGTTGGTGGGCATCCGCAGGCGTGCGGGTTCGCGTTGGAGGATGAGGGTCAGCTCACGCTTTTGCAGGAGCGATTGATCAATCACGCATCGGCACGCTTATCACCGGAGCAAATGGTTCCAACGCTGGAAATCGACGCCGAGATTCCACTCGCCTCAATCAACGAAGATTTGATGCGTGCTATCGATCAACTCGAACCGTTCGGCGAAGGCAATCGACGTCCGGTTTTTTTATCCTCGCGATGTTCCGTTGCATCGGCGGACACCATGGGCGCGACCGGTCAACATTTGCGATTAACACTCATCACGGAAGATGGGCGCAGAATCAAAGCCGTAGCATTCAAAAACGGTTCACGTCGCGAGGAGATCACCATAGGATCACCGATCGATATCGTGTATCATGTGACGAGAAATGAGTGGAATGGACGATCGAGCATCGAATGTCATTTGGTGGATTTTCGATTATCAGCGATTTGAATTATGAGCTATAAAGACCTTGTTAAAAAAATAGCTGATTTGGATTGGGCAAAAGCGTCGCCCGGAGACATCATATTGTTATCCAGAGGTACGGCTGTTGAATTTGCAGACAGTCTGCGTGTTGCGACTCATTTATATCCAAAAGACGAAAGATTGGCGGAAATGGTTCAAGGTGAATTAAAGACCGATAATATGCGTTTTGAGGACTATAAGAAAAAGGGGGACCATTGGGAGTTCCTTGATTATTTTATTCACAAGCTACAAATCGTCGCTTCAAAGGATGGTCTCGCTTTAGCCATAAAAAAGTATAGCGATGTTGTTGAGAATTTTTCGGATACTGATAGAGCCATGACGGTTTTCTCGCGCGAAGAAGAATTGACGCTCATTTTTAAAAAAATACTTCAAGCGCATGATTGGGATGGTTTGGGATTCGGTTTTTATCGCCACTATTTAGAGTCACATATTTTGTTTGATTCTGGTGCAAAAGGGCATCATTATCTCACACAGCACTTTCCCATTCATGAACATGAGGATGTCCTTGAGAGGTTCTATAAAATTCGGTTGAATCTTTACTCGGTACTCTTTTAGATCTAGATGACCACGGCAGTTTTGAGATGCATGAAAGAATGAAAGGGCAGTAAGTGCGAGTGGTTATCCACAGTTTTCTTCTTGACAGATAAGAACAAAAACAGAACACTATAAGCATGGAATTGATTCATATCGCCTTATTTAAAGGCAAAGAAATTCGGAAAACGTTTTTTAATAATGAGTGGTGGTTTGTTATTCTCGATGTAGTTGCCGCGCTTACGGATTCGGTTCAGCCTGAAGGCTATCTTAAGGACATGCGCCGTCGGGATCCGGAGCTTTATAAAGGGTGGGGGCAAATTGCCACCCCCATTTCCATCCTGACCGCTGGTGGTCAACAGATGTTAAATTGTGCAAGCACAGAGGGGATTTTTCGCATTATCCAGTCAATTCCATCTCCTAAGGCTGAACCATTCAAACGCTGGCTTGCGAAGGTTGGCTACGAGCGTGTGCAGGAGATTGAGAATCCGGAGCTCGCGACGAAACGCACGAGAATGTTCGACAGCGTAAACCCCCCTCTTAGCTTAAGAGGGATTGAGGGAGTTATGACAACAGGGTTATGTTGCATTGGCTTATAAAGAACCCTCAATGGAGTCATAACCATTTTTTCGTAACTCCTCCTTGCCTCCTCTTAAGCTAAGAGGAGGAATACCGTCTGACAAAAAACTGCTTTAGGCATAGAATGGTCGTTATGCATTGCGCAATTTATACAGACGGCGGCGCTCGCGGGAATCCTGGTCCGGCGGGGATTGGTGTCGTCATCAAAAACGCCGAAACCGGGGAGACGTTGGAGCAGCATTCCGAGTTCATCGGTCACACCACCAACAATCAAGCGGAGTATCGCGCCGTGATTTTGGGTTTGCGGCGGTGCGTGGCGTTGGGCGCGACCGAAGTCGAAGTGGTGGCGGATAGTGAGCTTCTTATTAAACAAGCGAATGGAGAATATAAAGTCAAAAATCGAGATCTGGCGAGTCGCTATGTTGAAATGAAAAATTTGGAAACGCACATCGGTCGCGTCCACTATCGCCACGTGCGACGAGAAAAAAATAAAGAAGCGGACGCGCTCGCGAATCAGGCGATGGATAAGGGGATGAAAAGAGTAGCCGGGGACTAGTCACAAGGAAATAGTCATGGTATAAAGGAGATATTGAATATGATGAATAAACTTGTGTATAAACTCGCTCAAGCAGCCCGAAAAGCGGGGATCGATTTTCATGAAGAAAGCGACCCTCGTGTTCAGGCCATGCGCAAGGCGATTCATGATCTGGGGGGCGTTCAATTCAGCGTCGAAGTTGATAAGGACGGGAACTGGGCAGCTGAATCAACGAACATTGATGGCATCATCACTGGCGGTTTCAACCTGCAAGACGCGGGCACACAAATAAAAGACGCCATCTTTACCTACTTCGGCATTCCCCCGCATCTTTGCAAGGATGCCTTGATGAGGGCGGAAGGAGAGCCGGTTCATTTAACGAAACGGGTTTATGCCTAGCCGAAGCTTGGCTGATATTTCGCAACAGGATTGGATTCGGACCTGCCGGAGATTGGGACTCATCGTTGAAACGAAACATGGCAAAGGCAGCCATGTTCTTGTTTGTCAGCCAAACGGAAATGCCAAGTACACGATCCAACATCATTTGCATAAATTGATCAACCAAAAGCTTTTCAATAAGCTGAAATCATGGGGATTTTCCGAAGATCAAATTTGGGAAGCGCTATGAGCCCAGAAAAATTCAAACAAGGTGCGATGCATCCCGAACCGCCGGAGAGCGGGTTGATTGGATCGGCGAGCGCGCCGGAGCCGCCGGAAGCGGGAGGCGGTCAAGCAAGAGAATGGACAGATGATGATGAAAATCTCTCTTGGATGATCATCGAGGCCTATCCATCAGCCACACCTGAAACATTGCTTCAATTATTAAAACAGGAATTATTGAAAAATGAGGATTCGCAAGAGCTTTCTCCCGAACGGATTCAGCGCTGCATAGACCACGCTCTTGAATGTTTGTTGGCCCAGCACAGAGAGGGTATTCAGAAAATGAAAGATTTTATTCAGAGATTGAAGATTTCATCCTCGATGGTTGAGAGAGTTGTGCGTCGTCGGTTGTTATTTTATTTAGAGAACCCGCGTGGGACAAATGAGACTTCAATTTACGAGATGGCGAGCGAATCAGTGCTCTCTCCAGAGATTCTCCATGATCCGGAAGTTCAAACCAAGGCAAAAGATGCGATCATGATTTTAGCGGATGAAGATAATTCATCAGGCGCCTTGACCATCGTGCGCAGCATTCCGATCAGCGCAGAGATTATTGCTTCACCCGAAATTCAGGAACGAGCGGAAAAGATGATGGCAAATTTTTTGGAGGGAGATACTTTTGAAACGGACTGGGCAAAGGTGATCGCGAAAGAGTTCCACATTCCGGAAGAACGTCAATCTGTCATTGTTAAGAATGCGTTAATCGCACGAGTGAAGCAAGGGTACAGTGTGAAAGCTCACAAAATTTTACAAGAGTTTCAAGTCCCAAATAGCATCATTCTTGAACCGGAAGTGCGGCTTGCCGCGGAACAGGGTTTTCGAAGTCAGATGAAGCTAGAAGCGCAAAACATAACAGATTGTGGCGCACGAGGCATTGCTAAAGACTTCTTTTTAGCAGATGACTGGGTTCATGGTTGTGTTCGTGAACAGGTTGAGAAGGAGTTCACGAGTGGTTATGTCCCCAGCGCATTGGAACTGAGCAAAACATTTAAGTTGCCCGACGACCAGATTCTTCCTTTATATTTGGAGCAGTTTCCCGCGTCTATCCAAAGCAAAATAAAATCTTTTCTTGATTCTTGGCTTAAAAAAGTTGAGCCGACTAAAAAGGAATTTTTATTACAGCTCTGTGGTTTAAGAAGTGAGCTCAAATTGAAACCGTGGCTTATTGAAGAGCTTATTGATCCAACTGTGAAAGCGCAAGGCATCGGCGCGTTTCGTTTTTTGGAAACATATCAAGGATTGTCCGTATCCATGGCTTTAGAGAGTCCTGAAGATACGCAAATTATTCGCGATATCGTGACCACTCATGGGGTGAGAGCTATTGACACTATACTCTTTATTAAAGATGGATTAAGGGAACCTCCTTATATTGGAGATCCTGGAGCGGGTCAATTTTTTGGAGAAGATGAAGAAGATGAGGAGTTTGGTGTAGGGTTTAATCATGAACGATTTTTAACAGAACCGCTTTCGAGTAACAAACACCTTCCCGTATTTTTGAATTCTTTCCCCGCGATTCCAGAAATTTACATTCGCTTCATTCACATTCAAGAATCCGGCGCGTCTGTTTTGGAGCGGGATCATCAAACGAAAGAGTTGAAAGCGTACGTCAAAGAGGCGCAGGCGCGTATCGTAAAAGGCGAGTGTGCGGACCAAGACGTTCAAGACCCGACGTTTCAGGCGCTCGTGTATCACAGCTTTCCCCCGGCGACGACTCTGGATCGGCAACAGTATGCCAACCTTCTTTTTTATCGCAGGGATCGTCAAAAAGATGTTCCGGCAGCATGGGAAAAGTTGAACGCGGATCCATTAAAGAGCGCCGTTACCATCAGCGTGGGAAAATATGAGCTGAAAGCGGGGGAGTCGTTGGATACGAAGGCGTGGAATTTGATTCAGGAGGCCGTGAAAAAAGAAAACGGCAAGCAGATTTTGAAACACAAACCGGAAAAACTTGATCCGGAAAAACAGATTTATTTTTCTCACGAGGACATAGTGGCGTTGGGTAAACGTATTTTGGATCTTTTGCCCGATCAAAAGCAGTTGAATCGTAATCAGAAAACATTGCTTGCGGAAATTTATCGCCTGCACCGTTTTCGTGACGGTGTGACTTTGACGGATGACACATCCAACCGTGAGAATCTCATGCACATGAAAGAATACGTTGGTGATCGCATGAAAGATATTGTTGATCTTGTACTGAAAGCTTACGCCGATGCGGATCCGGCCGGTTATGAAGCGGCAGTGAAAAAAGCTACAACCATCACCATCGCAGACAAAGCTAAAGCGGGCATCACAAAAGCGATGATTGATATTTTGGGAGCCGTATCATTGGATGAAGGGGTGACAAATGAAAAGTTAAAAGGGATCCTCAATCGCTATGGCATTAAAGTCGAAGGGAACATTTTGGATGAGGCGTTGGAAGCCGTGAAGTCCATCGAAGGCGATGTGGAGGTGAAAGCCGCACTCGAGAAATTTTTGCGAGGCATTCTCGAAGGAGCGGCCATGCAGCGTCAGGCCGGAAAGTTATCCGTGGACATTGTCCAGCGTCTTATCGGCGATGAATACAAAGGCATGCAGAATGAAATGAGTAAGTTTGAATTCATCGAAGGGGCGGAAGGCGGTGAGATTAAAAAATTTCGTTTGGAAATTTCAAAAAAGCGTGCACACTCCGTTGCCGGTCTTAATTCCGGAGTCTGTGTCGCCGTGGATGATCATCTGTGGAACAAACAGGGTTTTTCCAATGTCATTTTGTGGGACGAAGAAAACATTGCCCGCGGTGGGATGCATTTTGAAGTCGTGAAAGATGGAGACCACACGTATCTTTCATTGCCCGGCATCAATCCAAGCACGAGCATGCTTGGAGCGGTTGACGCGGAAGCGTTTTACGATCATCTGATGAATTTTACCAAAGCAGCAGCTAAAGCGATTGGAGCCAAAGCCATTTTGATCCCCAAGCAGGGCGAGATCCATTCCAATCGTGATGAAATTCAACGTGTAATCGCATCAAAAAATTATCCACTTTTTACTTTAAAGAACCCGCATCAATTTTCTACAGGCGAATTTCCCTACAGTTGGCAGGATGCGTACTTCGTGTCGATTTGATGCCTCTTAATTCCTAATTCTTGCTTCTTGCTTCCTCCCTTGTGTGCTATACTCCTTTCATCTATGGGTCTCTTTTCATCTCGGTCGGCTCCCACGAGTTATCTCGGTGTGGATTTGGGATTTGGGGGAATAAAGATCGTTGAGTTGGCTAATGAAAAAGCGCGCGCGCGGTTGGTCACGTATGCGTACGCCAATTTGCCGACAGAGGGTTTGGAAAAATCCATGCTGTCGGACATTCCGGCCACCGTGGATTTATTAAAAAAGATGCTTGGCAAGGCTCGTACCACGACCAAGAAAACGATTTCCGTTCTGCCGATCTCATCGGTGTTCTCCTCTATTTTGATTATCCCCACCATCGATGACAAAGAATTGAAGGATGCGGTGGCAGTGCAAGCAAAAAAACTTGTTCCACTTCCGTTGGAAGAGGTGTCGCTTGATACAAAGGTGATCGAGAAAATTGAAAAGTCGGAAGGCGTCAAAGCATCAACACGCGTTTTGGTCACGGCTGCGCCAAAAACACTGGTGGCAAAATATCTGGATATTTTTAAGCAAGCCGGATTGGAGTTGATTTCTCTGGAAACAGAGGCGTTCGCGGAAATTCGTGCGTTGGTGGGCAAGGATCGATCAACGATGATGATTGTGGATATCGGATCGTTGCGTACCAACGTGATCATTGTGGAGCGCGGCATTCCTTTTGTGACCCGTTCCATCGCGGCCGGCGGAGACGCGATGACGCAAACGATCGCGAAAACTCTTGGGATCCCGCTCGAACAAGCGGAAACCATGAAGCGAGACATAAAAGCCATGCAATCTTTTACTCCCACCGGCGATCTGTTTCCCATCCTGTCTATTTTGCTCAAACCGATTTTGGACGAGGTGCGCTATTCACTCAATCAATATCAGCAACAAAACAGTGGAACCTCCGGGCGTATTGAAAAAATTATTTTGACCGGCGGCTCCTCCCTCTTGCCGCGCTTACCGGAATTTTTAACAAAAGAAATGAACGTCAACACGTATCTCGGCAATCCATGGGCACGCGTTATTTATCCTCCTGAATTGCGGCCGGTCCTCGACGAAATTGGTACCCGAATGGCAGTATCAATAGGATGTGCCATGCGAGAAATTGAATCATGACTCAACACACCGTTCTCCTTATCGAAGATGATCGGTTTTTGGTAGATATTTATACTCGTTATTTGCGCGAGGCAGGATTTGAGGTGCGCCACGCGTCAACGGGAGAAGAGGGGTTCGAAGGCGCGCTCAAAGATCCACCTGATGTGATTGTGCTTGCCATCGCCCTCCCGAAAAAAAACGGCTTTGAAATTTTGGAAGAATTAAAAACCCATACGCAGACCAAAAAAATTCCGGTCTTGATGCTTACAAATTTGAGCGCTCGCGAAGATATCGAGCGATGTTTGTCCTCCGGCGCTTGCGACTATCTCATTAAGTCTCATCACACGGTTGAGGAGATTGTGGCTCGGGTGAAAAAACATTTTTCCACAAAGAAGTAATATGATATCATAGTTTTAATCTATGTCTACTCCCGCTTTGCGCCGAGGATTCACCATTTTAGAGATTCTCATCGTCATTCTCGTTTTTGCCCTTTTGGGGACTTTAGCTGTTTTATCTTTACGCAGCGCTCGTTTGCGTTTACGTGATGCCCAGCGTATTTCCGATGTCACGGTTTTACGTACCGCCTTAAGCCAGTATTGGTTGGAAAAAGCCTCGTACCCGGCGAGCGGGGGGGCTAATCTCGGCCAACCTGGAACCAACACGGACGTCTTTACCGCCGCAGGGTTTGTCGCGGCGCGAGACGCAGCACCACCCATCTATTTGTCCCATGTGCCTACGGGGCCAAACGCAAATGAGTATTATCGCTATCGCGGCGCTGCGGACGGATATTCCATACGTTTTCAAACGGAAAGTGATACGACCTTTGGCAAGGCCAATGTGTATTACGTGCACGCGTCGGGGATTGATCAAAAAGATGAGGAAAAATAACGGCATGATTGCGGCATGAGATTTCTTTGCGCCAAAACTCGATCGTTATTTTGCTTTTTATCA
>Ga0209515_10003157_pt1 | contig 24032 bp, 29 predicted proteins | sample Subgroupgradi54m_FD_187454 | JGI IMG/M metagenome (GOLD analysis project Ga0209515, IMG submission 187454) | Subsurface groundwater microbial communities from S. Glens Falls, New York, USA - GMW60B uncontaminated upgradient, 5.4 m (SPAdes)... ... | reverse complement strand
CTTTTTTTATTTCCGCAATCGCGCGGATTAAAATATCGATTCCATTTTTATGCACCAATCGAGAGGTGGTAACCACCGTGGGATCCGCTACGTTTTTTTTATTTTGAAAATTTTTTATATCCACGCCATTGGGTATTATTTCTACTCTGCCAGTATATCCATAGTCGCGCACGACATCCGCAAGATACGTCGAAATTACCGTGACAACATCTGCTTGAGAAAGCATCCATCTGAATGCGAGATTGATAAGGCCCGCGCGGCCCCGCGAAAGCCGTGTATCTCCGTAACCATATTGAATATTAAAAATAAACGGAGTACGGGGAGAAAAAAATTTAAACACTGCTGTGCCAAGCGACCCCGTTGATATATCAAGACCAAAGAGTACATCCGCTCTCCGACGCATTTTCAGCGCGCCCAAAAAGGGAAGCAAAAATTTGTCCAACCAATTGCCCATTCCCACGCGGACAACCGTGCCCTCCGGCCGAATCTCAATTTTGGGAAGCGAACGATTCAGACGAGCAGTGACAATAAAAAAATCGAAGCTCCGCGCAAGCTTCTTTGCAATATTTTCCACTGCTATCTCCGCTCCGCCAATAAAAGGATAATATGCGGTCGAAAAGATAGCCACCACTGGTTTTTTACTATTTGAATGCATGACGACCCCATTATAACGTATTTGAAATCGCTAAAGTATCTTTTTCTTAATAAAAAGAAATAAAATCCCGCCGAGAATCCCCACGCCCAAGCCACCTAAAAGCCAAGAGTACTCCCCCCAAGAAAATGCGTCACCGCGATTGGTATCGGAAACCGAAGCGGTAAGATTTTCTTTGATATCTGAAGATGTTGCGTTCTCGGTTTTTATCTCTTTCGGCACTTTAATTTTAGCAACTTTTTTAGCATGATTTGGAGAAAAGAATTCTGGATTTTTGCTAGACCCGGGGTTAGCCGCAAAAAAACCAGAATTCTTTTCTCCGGGAGTTGCTTTTGTTTTTACCCATTCATGATTAATCAAACTGATGCTTTCTCCCTCGCCCAGAGACGGCGCATCGTACTTCGCTGAAACAAACGCTGCACCCGTGGAATACATGAGTTTGAGTTCCCCGGAATCGGGAAGTGAAAATCCCATTGCTTTTTTACTGACAACCAAAAAAGCATCGGGAGAAACAAACGTATCTTTGGAAAAAATAAATTTATGGTCTCCTTCCGCAATCACAAAATGAGAAATATCTAACGTTTTTGAAGATATGTTTTTAATTTCCAACCACCCTGACTCACCCGGTTTTATTTCAGAAATAGTTAATGGATTATTCATCGCGGTAATTTTCACTCTATCCACACCCCCAAACTCAGCCAAAGAAACATTTGCGGATACCGTGTACACTCCGGGATACAAAAAATAATGCGATGTTATTTTGCCTTCGGCAATTTCTCCATCTCCAAAATTCCACAAAAACCGCGCGCTTTTTAACGGCTCTCCCGTAAGGCCTTCTGCCGACCCTTCAAAATCAACCTCTTCCCCCACCAATACCGTGCGATCTTTCCCCGCATACGCTTTAATTTTTCCGTACGTTTGGGGATCCGGAATACTGCCGGAAACAAGATTATCTGAAGGTAGATTGGAGGAAGCAGTACTCGTTGTTGAAGAAGTCGCAGTTGAAGAAGATGCGGAAACAGGAGTTGTTGTTGCTTGAAGAGTCCACCCCGATGAATGAGCTCTGTTGTTAAAATCAGACAGCGTTAATATTTTTCCTTCCGCGCCGGAAGAAATATCAAAAAACGCGCCCACGGTCCACATGCCAGCACTTGCCGCAGTAGTCTCCCATGTTTTTCTTTCAGTGCTCCCGGGCTTGTGATACCGAACAAAAGAAACGATGGTATCTTTGCTATGCGTGTTGCTTGAAAAAAGCGCTAACGATCCGGAAGAATTGCTGATATTGGTTGCGGGTGACGCGTGATACAAATTTTCTTGATCGGCGAATCCGTTCGTCCGCAAATGAATTTTGACTTCTGTGCCCGCCCCCAGCGTAAAACTGGGAAATGTAAAATATCCAATGCCGTCGGGATACAAATCCCAACCAGATACCGTGGCATTCGTAGAACCAAAATTTTTGAGAACAACGTATTCAAAACCGGAATCCGCGCCATCGGGATCAAATAAAATTTGAGAGATCGCGACATCGCTATTCGCCGCGGATACAAAAATCGGCGTGAAAATTGCCCCGCAAACAAAAAGACCCGTTAAAAATCTCTTGCTCAACATCCTGAAAACGTAGCGTACACCCGCGAAAAAGAAAATCTTGACAAGAAAATATAGTATGCTACAAATACTAGTGGAGAGAAAGGAATGCAAAGTGGCAAAAATATCATAACTATTGCCACTGAATTGGTTCTGTAAAAAAAATCGTCCCGATAGTCATCGGGGGGATTTTTATTTTGCTACCTGCTGATGCCGCTGCCGAAAATAAATTTGGTAAATTTATTTTCTTTGGCGTGCGGGAGTGACCGCAAAAAATACCGAGACGCCGTGATGGAAGAAAACATACTGACCAAAATACCGAGACCGAGGGTCAAAGCAAAACCTCTGACGACACTTGTGCCGAACCAGTAGAGAATCACCGAAGTAATTAAACTGGAAACATTAGAATCGCGAATCGAAGTCCATGCCCGTTTAAATCCTTCTGTCATCGCAGTCTCCAGCTGTTTTCCAGAACGCACTTCTTCTTTCATCCGCTCGAAAATTAAAATATTAGCATCCACCGCCATACCAATAGACAAAATAAATCCCGCAATGCCCGCCGAAGAAAGCGTGACCGGAATTAATTTAAATAAAAGCAAGGTTAACGAGGCATACACTCCCAGGGCACATACCGCAATGACGCCGGGAAGTCGGTACCACAAAATCATAAAAAGCATAATCAAGAGCGTGCCATACATTCCCGCCCCTAAACTTTTTCTCAACGAATCGTGCCCCAGCGATGATTCAACGCTTTGTTGGGAAATGAGCGAAATCGGCACCGGCAAGGCCCCCGCATTAAACCGCCGCACCAACTGTTGCGCTTCATCTACAGAAAATCTTCCCGTAAGCTGGGCCCGCCCGCCCGCTATCTTTTCATTTACCGTGGGGGCGCTGATCGGCGAGCCATCCAGAAAAATTGCTAACGGTTTGCCAATATTTCGTGCAGTGATATCCTCAAAAATTTTCCCTCCCTCACTCGTAAACTCGAGGGCCACCGTGGGAATGCCGCTAGTACGGTCAAAATCTAAAGTGGCTCTTTGCACATATCGCCCATTTAAATTCGTGGATACAAAATCATCTTTCAATGAAACGGCATCTTTATTGGGCACTGAAATTTTTCCGGAAGCGTCTCTTTTTATTTCCTTAAATTCCAAAAAGGGCGTTTCTCCGATTATTTTAATAGCTTCTTTAATATCAAAAACTCCCGCAAGCTCGACAATCAGCCGCTGATCGCCCGCGACATTTTCAACTTGAACCACCGGTTCAGAAACACCAAACAAATTAATGCGCCGTTCGATCACATCGCGGAGCGAGGCCATTGCGTCGTTCACAGTGGACGAAGCAAGCGAAGAAACATCGGCGCGATACACCAAATGCGTGCCTCCCTGCAAATCGAGTCCCAATCGAAACGGTTTTGACCAGAAAGAATTGCCAAATTTGGTAAATTGGGCAAAATCAAAAAAACCTGCCGTGATACCCACTATTAAAATAATAAGCGCAATAACCCGAATTTTCATATGTTTTATACTATTACCTAAATCAATCGAGAAAGCAACTCCTCCGGAGTTAAAATGACTTCGTGGATGAGTTTTCGGGCGGACGGCTCTTCATACAAATCATGCGGGTAATGCCCCATCAAAGTTTTGTCTTCCAAAGAATAAATCATCTTGCCCAAAACCGCTGCCGCAAAAAGCTCGCCGACCACATTCGCGCCTACGTATCCATTCTTATTAAAAATAAAACAAACATCAGCCACTTTTACTTTTCTAAACAAATGGTCGTATACCTTGCTTGCAATCTCTCCTTTGTACGCGGGATCCTTGAGCCGTTCTCGTTCGTGCAGATGCCGTAGAGGCTCTTCTTCTTGAGTAAACTGTGGATGCAATACGCTGATGCCAACACCCTTTTCTTTTGCTCTCTGCTTCAATTCATCAATAAATTCGTAGAGTTCATTGGCGAATCTTTGAGATGAACAAAAGACAATCGATTTCATAAAAGAATTATATAGCGTAAAACGTTTGGGGGCTAGTGCAAAGAAAAAACCCCGTCGGATGACGGGGTTAAATAATTTTCAATGCCTTAAATAACACATACATCGGAGGCTCAAGGCCCGGATCAGCCAACCACTGAGCCGACTTATTTGTTGCCTCAACCACTTTCGCCACATCATCAATAGCTAGATGATGTGCTTCGAGAAACTTTTCCAGTTTTTCAGCAAGGATTTTTATTTTTTCTTCATCCGCCCAGATAATTTTCTTAACTTCTTCGTTGCTGGGTTTCAAATCGCCATTATATTCTAACACTTCAAACACCTGCCAAAAATGATGCGTGCCGCCATCTCTCCGGCACGGATTCTGAATTGGAATGGCAAGACGCAACTCAATCTTTTCTCCCCGCAAGCCCACTTCTTCCTCAAACTCTTTTAAAGCCGCGTCTTTCGCCACAAGTCCATCTTGGTGGCCTGCGGGCAAGGCAAAACCGGGATTATATTTTTTCCGTTCAATCAGCAAAATTTTATCACCATTTTTTACTATCAAGGCAACGGATGTTTTATCGCATGTACGATGTACCATTTTCTTCTCCTTTTCCCATCATCGTAGCATCTTCTACTTTGCGAACATATTCATTTCCTAAATATGCCAAAAATCGCGGTTTAAATTCTTCCTCGCTTGCAAAAATTTCATCAGCCCACTCCGTAAAAAAGGGGCTTAGTAATTTGGTGCTCGGGTAAATCAAAAATGTTTTGCCATTCGTGCGATGCACTTCCAACCGCTCGCAATTTTCTCCGTAAGACGGCACCGCTTCGGGATAAAAGCCGACCATACCATCACATTCGGGAATCAGCCAATTTAAATCTCTTCCGACGACGTGGTGATGCACGGTCTTATTTTCATGCGCCGAGGTAAGCTGTGTGGCACCCAAAGGTTCAACATATCGCGGATCAATCAATATGACGTATTCTTCGAGCCACTGTGCAAACAGATTGATTCGTTCGCGACTTTTGGCATGTTCGCTTCCGTGTAAAAACGTAAGCGGCATTCCTAAATAAAATTTCTTGCGCCATGGTTCAAAGATAAGACGATACAAAATTGATTCCGTGCCGCCCGAAGGAATAATAAAAAATGGTTTGGCATCAAATTGCGCCGCAATTTTTGTTGCTAAGACTTCGACGCTTTGCCACTCCATTATTTTTTCCAACGCATACGTTTTCGCCTTGTCATCTGAAAAAAGGTTGCACCATTGAGGATTCGATTTCAAGGTACGGACGATGACATCGGAATTAGCAATAAAATTAACATACATATCGGGATTAAATTTTTGTAAAAAATTGGAATTCAACGCTGGAATGTATTGGTCGTTCCAAAAAAATGTTCCGTGAAGATTGATGATGATCGTATATCCCTCGTGTAGCAGTTGGGGAATTTCAGACAAAATTTTCTCAAAAACAATCCCTAAAAGCGCGTGCAGTGTATCCCGATGTAGATTCAAAACATTTTCTTGGGTAACGCGAATGCCGCGAGCTTTCGCTTCAGCAAAGAGCATATTGCCCGGGGTTTTGATTTTAATCTTTTTGTCGCGAAGCGCCGTGTACGTTTCAAGTCGCTTGCAATAATGAGCTCGACCAGTCCCTGAGATTCCCGTGGTCACAATAAGCATATGTACCTCACTTTCAAATTACGTCTGCCCCTACTATAGCAATAAAACAAAGGCTCTCGTCAAGAGCCTTTTAATTTGTTTTTTAATTCTTCTTCTTTTTTTTGGATTCGTTCTTCTGTGCCGCGGCGAGCAAAATCATATTCATGCATATCTATCAGCATGAATTCCGCGATGAGTGGATATTTTTCTTTAAACAATCTGAATTTTTCCTGCTCGATTTTCCGATAGTCGGGGTGCCCCTGGGAAGTCGTGCGAAGTTCGCATTCCCAAAAAAGTTCCCGTACATTGGTAAATTGGTAAAATCTGATTCTATGAAACAACGTGGTCGCGTATTGCGCGTGTTCTTGACTCAACGTCTTACTAATGTTTTCATGCAGTTGACCCACCTCTTCCAGGGCATGGTGCAACAAAGGAGAAAGCCCCGCTTCTTCAATTTCCGGAGGAACATCATATCCGTGAAAAACAGTAAAAAGCTGCCGCTCTTGCGTCAGCATGCGGTGCCGATGCAAATCGCGATAGGCGCCCGCATTCATAACTATTTCGAAACGTAAATACGCATTCTCGAAAGCGCGCCCTACTTTTTGCCAGCGCGCATTTCTTCCTTCCAAATACGCAGCGATCACTTTTCTTTTGTCGTCAGCGGACATTTCTTTTGCCGAACGTTTTAAGTCATCCCAAGTAAAAGACGAGTAAGAAAACAAAATCCCGGCCACAATATCCGCCTCGCCGTCTTGATTGAAATCTACCAAATGCACTTCTGTGCGCCCCGGAAAACACCAGCCAATAAGTTGTTTCTCATCGATAAGCCGGTTTCTTTCGGCTACTACTTTGTCTCTCCGCGATGCCAAATATTCTTGATACTTGTGTGTTTTATCATCGTCGAGGCGCAAAAGCAGAGATCCAATTTCTTCGGTAAGTTCTTTGCGCGCGGAATCCGCAATCCAGCGAAGCTCTCCCAAGTTTTGCTTTTGGCATTTATTAATCGAGTACTCAAACGCCTGGGCGTTTCCATAAAAAGCAACTTGTCCCAAAGTCGACATCGGTAAAAATCCGCGCGCCACATCAAACGCTTTTTTCTCCACCACACTTGGTTTTTCATCCGGAAAACGCGAAGCGAGCCAAACTTTTAATTTTTCAACCGCCAAAATATACGTATCAAACAGCATGTCCATCACCCGAACGTATTCTTCTCCCAAAGGCGAATCAATCATATCGGGGTCTCGATAATACAAATATTTGCCATTTATTTTTTTGCCAAAATTAACAAACCGCGTTGATTTTTCTATGGGCGCCAAGCCAATTCTGCTATCCTCCAAAAATTTCATCGCTACTTGCGATATTCCCCAAAAAACTAAATGTGTTCCGGTCACCTGCGCAATAGAATCGTCTCCGTATTGCGCCAGCCATTTTGAGTAAAAGGCCTGCGCGCGCTGGTTGTTGAGTATTTTTTTGAAACCGTGTGCGTGCAAAAAATTTACGGTTCTATCCAGTTCTTCTGCCAAGCCTTTGTCTTTCCCGTTTACAATCGGATATATGTACTCTTCTAAAAATACGCGGAGAAGCGATTGGGAAGCGCGGCTTGCTCGAGAGCAGAGCGCTCCCACAAGTTCCGGTGGCATGTTTTTGAGGACTGTTACCAATCCGCCGGGATTTGTCGAGAACGGCTCAAGATACCATCGATCTCCCAGAGTCCACACTTCAGGATTTTCAAAATCTGGTCGATATTTATGGTTTTCCATCAGCTCTCCATATTTTCAAAAAATAAATCTTCCAAAAATTTAACACAAAAAGGATAAAAAGAAAAGGGACTGTATTTCTACAGCCCTAGTTTTTCTTGAATCGCATGGCACGCATCGGAGCACACATCATCTTCTGATTTTGAAGCGTCAATGATTGACCAGTGTTCCGGATCGGTTTCTGCTTGCGCCAAATAATTAGCGCGCACAGCCTCGTGATATTCCATAGAACGTTTATCAAAGTTATTGAGCGACATACCAGCATATTTTTTCCTCTGAAGCCCGACCTGGGGAGGGGCATCGAGCAAAATATAGAGATCTGATGAAATTCCCTGCATCGCTTTTTTGTTTGATTTTTTTAGAAAATCTATGTCAGAAAACCCGCTGGCTTGTTGATATGCAATGGTGCAGGCATCACCTCTATTTTGAAGCACAATCTTCCCCGCCTCCAAAGCCGGCAGAACCACCGATGAAATATTCACAACCCGGTCTGTTAAAAATAAAAATGCTTCGCCAATGGCAGGCCCTTCTTCATCATCCAAAAGAAATGACCGGAATTTTTTGCCAATCTTGGTTCCTCCGGGCTCTTTGGTAAGCACAACTTGATGGCCCGCCTTGGAAAGAAATTCATTTACACACTCAATGAGCGTGTCTTTTCCAGTGCCTTCTCCGCCAACGACAACAATATATTTTCCTCGTTTCATCGTACCTCCATTATAGAAATAGAGAAAGTTTTAAATGGGGAAAATCCTTGAAAACGCCGCCGGGAGATCTCTTCCAAAAACGGACCGCTTTTTTCGCAACGCGCAATGCCTCCTCAACTGGAATCACTTTCCATTGAGTATTGCTGTCGCTAAAAAGTTTTTCAATGTGCTCTTTGCCTTGGGCATTTCCGTATGTTCCGATGTATTCAACTTCCGCAATTTTTTTCTGCACCAATTTTATGGCGCATTTGTAGCATGGGGTTCCTAAGATTGTCGCAATCCCGCCCGGCAATTTTTCCAGATTAAAACAATTTAAAAGCGCGTTTTCTTCTCCATGGATCGTTCGAATGCAGTGTCCTTCGATCATCAAGTGACCTATTTCATCGCAGGAGGGCACGCCGGACGGTGCGCCATTGTATCCTCCCGCCAAAAAAAGATGTTCGGGTTCGGCGCTCCAGAGTGTCGTTGCCGTATGCAATCGATCGCAGGTTCCTCTTGTTGAGTATGAAAGCGTCAATTGAATCCGATGTTCTGCCTTCGTTAACCGTTCTAACATTTTTTAATTCCTTGTAAAAAAATAGCCTCTGTAAAGAGGCTATCATTCGATACTTTAAATTGCACTGTGGATAACATCTGAATTACTCCCCAACTTCAATCCCCATGCTACGGGCGGTGCCGGAAATGATTTTCATGGCGCCTTCAACATCGTTGGCATTCAAATCTTCCATTTTTCTTTCCGCAATTTCTTGGAGCTTGTCTTTGGAAATTTTGCCTACTTTGTTTTTGAGCGGATTCCCCGATCCTTTTTCCGCCTTGGCTGCTTTTTTGAGTAAATCCGAAGCAGGAGGAGTTTTTAATTTAAAATCAAATGTCCGATCTTGATAGATCGTAATTTCCGCGGGAATAACATCATCTCCCATGCTTGCGGTTGCGGCGTTGAATTTACTGACAAATTCTCCAATATTAATCCCGTGCTGACCCAAAGCTGGCCCGATCGGCGGAGCGGGGGTTGCACGACCCGCGAGTATTTGAAGTTTTAAAACCGTTTTAATTGCTTTTGCCATATTTATAATTTTTTAACCTGTAAGAAATCGAGCTCGACGGGAGTTTCCCGGCCGAAAATTGAGACCAACACCTTAACTTTCCCTCGGGCTTCGTCAATTTCACTCACCTTTCCTTCGAAGTCCCTGAACGGCCCTTCATTAATTCGTACCGGATCTCCCACCACTAAGTCAATTTTATGCGTGGGCGCATCGGAACCAATTCGAGCAAAAAGCGCGTCAACTTCTTCTTTGTAAAGCGGAGCGGGGGTAGTGCCTGAACCAACAAATCCCGTCACGCGCGGAGTGTTCCGTACGACATACCACGAAGCGTCCGTTACCACCATCTCTACCAGCACATATCCGGGATATATTTTTTCCTCCACCACTCGGCGCTTGCCGCCTTTGATTTTTATTTTTTTCTCTATCGGAACAATGACTTGGAAAATCTGATCTTCCATTCCCAACGATTCAATGCGCTGTTTTAAATTTCGCGCTACCGCGTCTTCATATCCCGAATACGTGTGCACCGCGTACCAATTTTTTCCAAATTCTGAAGTTTGTTTAGGCATTTTTTATTTTAAATAAGGATGCTGATAATTTTATTGAATATAAAATCAAATGCTCCCAAGAGGACCGCCATGCCCACAGAAACCGCGATAACAATGATAGTAAAATTAATGGTATCTTTTCGGGAAAGCCAATTTACTTTTTTCAACTCCCCCTTGGTTTCTTTTATGTAATTAACGAATTTTTGAAACATATATTTTGGCATTTTTAAAAGCCCCCCGAGGGCTTTTATTTAGTTACTTTATCAGTATACTCCCCCAAAATAATAAGTCAAGAGTTTGAAATAACGGTTGACCAAAGCCTGTCCACAATGCTACGAATGTGTATAGCCATTTTTAGAGCCTATTGTATAATTAACCTATGAAAACACAACAAAATAATGATAAGTTTGATTTGGGTAAAATCCTCAAACCCTATGAGAACAAATGGGTTGCTTTATCAGAAGATAAAACCACGGTAGTATCAAGTGGCAAGAGTTTAACAGACGCCATTAAAAATACACCTAAAAACAAGAAAGATAGCGTTTCGTTCATGCATGTAATCCCGCTTGAAAGACACTTTGCTCCGATATTCTCATGAAGTTTCGCTATACAACAATTACTAACCCCGCGTATCCTAATCGACCAGCGTGGCACCGCCCGATGGTCGATTTTAAAATATTTGGCCCGAAGGATGGATTAAATCTCTTCGGTCTTTTAGATTCGGGTGCGGATCACACCATGGTAAGCTCTCAAGTTGCTAAAGCAATTGGCATACGTCTCGATCACCTTGAGCCACAAAAAATAATGGGAGTTGGAGGTATTACGCTGGGAAAACTTACAGAAATAGATATCGAAATTCAACACTTAAAGCGTATACGAGTTCCTGTTCTTTTTGTTGATGACTTCCCTTATATACTATTGGGGCAAGCTGGAGTTTTTGATAAACACCGTATAAAATTTGAGCGAGATCATCTGACATTTGAAGTTATACCAATATTGTAGAAATAAAAATCGAAACCCCGCTTTCGCGGGGTTTCTCGGAGCCTTTCGGCGCTTTGTACTATCAGTATATTCCCTTAATGGAGCAAGTCAAGTACCTTGCGGAAGTGAATTGTATTTTCGAAGACACAAGCGAAATTCAACTCTTAATGGTCTTTAAAAAATTGTTCAAAGAAAGGTTTTAATAAAACAGAACCGCCCCAAGCAAAAAGAAGAGCGGTCTTTTATTTAAGACGGATTTCAACAAATTGAGTTGTAGTTTGCCTACAAGTCCCATCGTTATTTATAACAAGGGGCCTAATGTAGTAAATTAACTGTGGTGCCAATCATTCTCGGCACCGACCCACCCAACACCTTCAACCGAAACGTGGCCGGTCGCATCTACCTCATCAGCATTTGCGACTTCCGGTTTCAGTTCGAGTGCGAAGCCGTCTTTCTGGCGACGCTCGAGCTGGAAGTTGACGGAAGAAATAGCGTCCCGCACGATCCGTCGTGCAAGAACAACCTCTTCCTTTTTGTCGCCGACCACCGTCTGATACCAAATGTGGTCTTTATTTGGCAGAAAGTCTGCCAAATCCTGGTGGGCTTTCACAAGCGCGCCCCTTTTTTCTACAAACCTAGCCATGGCTTCATCGTAGGCCAACTTGCCGGAGTCCTCGAGTTCCACGAGCTTGAACTCCTCTTTCAAGTTGGATTCTACAAAAGTAGCTTTCATTCCTTCTGCCTCCTCATGGTCTTGCCATCTTTCCGCATCCTTGCGTTCTTCGGTAAAGTCTCCGTTCCGCGAAATGAATCCGCGTTTGCCTCGCTCACCTCGCTGACGAGCATACCAGTCGGCGGGTTTGAACCAGGACACTAAAAACCACAAATTTTCTTTTTCTTTCATTTCTAGCTTTGCTTCCAAATCTTTTTCTGACGACTTTGACTTCTCCTTGGCACCACTAGATTCTAGGTTTGATTTTGGTTGCTCTGATCCTTCAAATTTAGACATGTCCGTATTATATGGAAATTTCAAATAAAAGTAAAATGAACTGATTTTGTAAATAAGTTGATAGTGTTTGCGCTTTTGGGGTAGGAATTGTAGAGTGGGGGTAGATTTTGACAATAGAAATAAGGGGGAAATATGACTAAAAAGAGAATATTTATAGCGGGGGCCTGCAGAACGCCTGTGGGAAAATTCGGGTCAAGGCTAAAAAGCATTTCCGCTAATGAGCTTTTGAGAACTTGTTTTAAAGAAACCATAAAAAGAACGGGTGTAGATGAAAAAAATATTTCGAGCGTGGTGGCTGGCACCTGCATACATTTGCCGGAAGCAACAAACATCGCGCGAGTGGCATTGCTCTTAGCTGGTCTAAAAGATCATGAGGTACTCGCCTACAGAGAAAAAGGGCTTTTGCCAAAAGACGTGGTGATGCGCGCGACGACCGTATCAATCCCTGCATACACGGTAAGTCGCAACTGCGGATCCGGACTGCAAGCAATTATTTCTGGAATACAGTCCATATATTCGGGTGATGAAAAAGTTGTTCTCGTTGGCGGAACAGAAAGCATGTCCAATTCCCCGGGAATGATTCGGAGAGGAAGCTTTGGATATTCTCAACAAGACTCGATTATTACCGATAGCTTGCTCCGCGGTTTAACTGATCCGTTAACCGGAGAGCTTATGGGACTTACCGCTGAACATATTGTGGAAGAATATGAAATTAAAAGAATAGACCAAGATGCATTTGCGGCCCACTCCCACCAGAAAGCATATCGCGCAGTGCGAGAAGGAAAATTTAAATCGCACATTGCTCCGGTGCTCGTCAGAGAAAAATCTTTTATGGGAACCGTGAAAGAAGAATTTATAGAAATTGATGAGGGGCCGGATTCGAGAATAACCCCCGAAAAACTTTCTTTGTATCCGCCGTATTTTAAAAAAGATGGCACGGTAACTCCGGGAAACTCTTGCATGGTCAACGATGGCGCGGCGAGTTTTTTAATTTTTTCTGGAGAAGCAATGGTAGAATATGGATTCGTGGCAGAAGCGGAAATTTTGGGATACGGCGTAAGCGCGCTTGATCCGTCGCGTATGGGCGTGGGACCGGTCTCTGCAATGAGTGCGGCATTAGAAAATGCAAAAATATCAAAAGAAAATATTGATATCTTTGAGATCAACGAGGCGTTTGCGGCAACCACTTTGGCGGTGCAAAATATTTTTGGAATTCCGGATGAAAAATTAAATGTCTACGGCGGAGCTATCGCTTTGGGGCACCCCGTGGGAGCCACCGGCACGATACTTGCAGTGAAAGCAATTAATATCTTGAAAGATTTAGGAAAAACTCGTGCAATGATTTCTCTCTGCGTGGGAGGCGGGCAAGGAATTGCGTTAATCATCAAAAACATACAAGGAGAGCAACATGCAATATCCAATTCTTAAAGTTGGTGTTGTCGGCGGCGGCACCATGGGCAGAGGCATTGCGGAGCTGATTGCCCGGGAAGACATACCGGTAATGGTAAAAGAAGTGAACGAAGACTTAATGCAGAAAACAGAATTCGCGATTGAAGAAAGATTTAGAGGCTGGTATGAAAAAGGAAAAATTGATCAGCGTAGATTGGAACAGCTCATTGAATTGGTTGATGTTACAGATAAAGCTGAAAAACTTTCCGATGTGAGCCTTTTGATTGAAGCCGTCCCGGAAAACATGAAGCTTAAAGAAAAAATTTTCCGGGAATTTGATTCGATTCTCCCTCCAAACATAATAATCGCCTCCAATACTTCTTCTCTTCCGATAAGCCGGCTTGCTGAAATGACCTCGCGTGAAGACAAAGTTGTAGGAATGCATTTTTTTAACCCTCCAACTCGAATGCCGCTGGTAGAAATTGTACGCGGAGAAAAAACTTCAGAAGAAACCTTATCTATTATTGAAGAATTCGCAAAATCCACACTTCGCAAAAAAACAATCAGAGTGAGAGATAGGCCAGGATTTTTAGTAAATTGCTTGCTCATGCCTTATTTGAGCGAAGCAGTCAGGGGCCTTGAAGAAACATATGTTTCCCCAAAAGAAATTGACAAAGTTGCTCAAAAATACGGTTGGCCAGTGGGACCCTTTATGCTGTTGGATTCAATTGGCATAGACACTGCGTATTCTGTAGCAAAATTTTTGGGAGAATCATACCCCCATAGAATACCTATTTCAAAATTTTTTGAAACAATGATTACTTTGGGAAGGCTGGGAGACAAAACGGGTACCGGATTTTATAGTGCATCGTTTGATGTTGAACCAATTGAAAATATTCTTTCAAAAATGTGCCCGCAGAGAAACCACGCGACTCCGGAAGAAATTTTTGAAAAAATGATGCTCGGATTTTTAAATGAGGCGACACTCGCCTTTCAAGAAAAAGTAGCATCCAAAGAAGACATTGAATTGGGAGCGGAAGCTGGCATTGGATGTCCCCAAGGCGGGCCATTGCATATCATCGATCAGATGGGAATATTAAATGTGATTACCAAATCAAATTTACTGGAGAAAAAATTTGGCGAGCGCTTTAAAGCGGCAGGGCTTTTATACAAAATGCATGAAGCGGATAAAACATTTTTTGCCTCGTGGTAAGCCAAAAGAACAGTCCAATGGACTGTTCTTTTTATTTGTGTTACGACTGAGATAGAAATTGACAAAGGATTACCATGAGCGTAGAATTGAAAATTTCTGAAAATATGGGAGTGCTCATACTGAATAACCCGCCATACCATGCGCTGACCATAGAGCTTCTCGAAGAACTCTGTTTAAAATTTAAAGAGGCGAGCGAAAATTCAGCAACAAAAGCATTGGTAATTACCGCTGCCCCCGGAATGTTTTTTTCCGCGGGAGCAGATGTGCGGATGATCCAGGAAGTTATTAATAAAAATAACCCCGAAGAGCTTCGCGCGTTACTTACTCGCCTTCATGAGATACTTTTGGAAATTGATAACTCCAGCAAGCCCATTCTTGCCGCCATTGACGGCGTGTGCTTTGGGGGTGGACTTGAATTGGCGCTCGCATGTAATTATATTATTGCTTCCCCCAAATCGATGTTTGCTTTTCCGGAAGTAACTCTGGGAATCATTCCCGGCCTGGGAGGAACTCAAAGATTCCGTAAAGTAGTCGGGTTGGATACCGCGTTTACCTATATTGTGTCGGGAAAACGTTTTGACGCCCAAGAAGCTTTTAATATACGATTGCTTGATTCTATTATTGAAGGAGATTTTATTGCGGGCGTTAAATTATTTGCCAATAAAGTGGTAACGGGAAGCGTAAAAAATAAACTGTACTTAATACCGCGGGATAAAGATGCTCGAATGTTTCGGCTGCGAAAAGAACTTTCCATAATCGCGCGGGGCATGCCAAAAACGACCGTTGAACTCGCGGCTTCAGCGTTATTTCTCGGAGCGGAAAAAACAAATATCTCTGAAGCGTTGAAAGTTGAAATGGGTTTTGTTGAAGAATGTTTCCAAACCCCGGAAGCCAAAGAAGGCATTGCCGCGTTTCTAGAAAAAAGAAAACCAAATTTTAAATACGTGATCGGAGAAAATACAACACCAGAAAAAGTAACGACTACCACAAAGATTCTCGAAATCCTTCCCTGGCAGAGAGACGAATTCATGGAACTCCGAAGCACCATCAGAAAATTCGGAGAAAAAGAAATCGCTCCACTAATTCCAAAAATGGAAACTGACGGAATTATCGATAAAAATTTAATGAAAAAAATGGCGAGCCTCGGACTTTTTGGAGTTTCTTTTGCAGAAAAATATGGCGGAGCTGGTTTAGGAGAAATTGGCGCAGGGGTAGTCATGGAAGAAATAACTTTTTGGCATCCCTCGACAGCAGTGATGATAGGCGCGCATGTGGGACTTGCTCTCGAAGCTATTAATCTTTTTGGGTCGGATACCCAAAAAGAACGGTATATGGTTGTTGGAATAGCGGGAGAAAAAATCGGTGCATACGCAACCACAGAACCGGAAGTTGGATCAGATATTGCCGCGATAAAAACAAGAGCTAAAAAAGTAGCTGGCGGGTGGACAATTTCAGGAAGCAAACAATTTATTTCCAACGGAGAACTCGCGGATTTTATTATTGTATTTGCGCAGACTGATCCGAATGGTGGACAAAAAACACTTGCTGCGTTTATTGTTGATACCAAAAGCCCGGGGTTTGCGATCACCAAGCGAGAGAAAAAAATCGGGCTCCATGCTTCCTGTACCAATAGTTTTTCACTTGATGAAGTTTTTGTACCCGATGAAAATCTTTTGGGAAAAGTCGGCCAGGGATTTAAAATTGCCATGAATACTTTTAACCATTCGCGCGCGCTTTTGGGGGCTGGGTGCATCGGCGCAATTCGCGCGGCACTTGCGTACGCGATTGAATTTGTGCGTACCAGAAAAGCATTCGGCAAAAATCTTTTTGAAATTCCGAAAATCCAAGAAAATTTAGCGAAGATTGAAGTGATGCGGGCAACTCTCGAACCATTGGTATATCAAACGCTTTGGCATGCCGACGAAGGCAAAAGCATTATCAAAGAAGCGTCGATCGTAAAATATCTTGCTTCTGAATACGCGTGGGAAGCCGCTGATTTGGCTCTCCAAATCCATGGCGGCTCCGGATACATTGAAGACTATCCGATCGCCAGACTTTGGCGCGATATCCGAGTGGACCGTATTTTTGAAGGCACAAGCGAGATTCAACTACTGATGGTCTTTAAGGAATTGTTCAAAGAAAAATTTTAGCGGTGAAACAAAACTGCCCCAAGTAAAACAAGGGGCAGTTTTTTTATTTTAACGCTTCCCAGATTTTGCTTTCTTCAAACCCCCATTCCAGCATTTTTTTGTAATGTATATGCACTCTTTGTTTGTGGATGAATAATCAAGCAATGACTGCCCTTGCCCCTTCTGCAGTCAACGACGAGACCAAGTTTTCTACAAGCCCTTATCCAGTCTCTTTGATTTAGAGAAGAAAATCCTCTATCCTCCATAATATATTTATTTTGCGGCGAAAACTCTCCCCGAAACCACAGTGGGTTCGTTCTCTGTTTTAAGCAAATTATCGTTTACTAAATGTGGGGGAATCCTAAAAAACGTAAAAATTGCGTCTTTAATAGTCGCGTTTACATTTTTGACGTCTTTGCCGCCGGTTATAATACCATCAATATTTACTGATTCCGCCGCCCAGCTCCCGTCGGGATAAAACTCAATATTAAATTTAATAGTGCCAATGCTCTTCATTTCTCTTTGAAGTTCTTGAACATTTGGATTGTTAGACTCGTTAAAATTAAATCCCAGACCCCTTAGAATCTGGCTCAGCCTGAATATGATTGTATTTGTGAACATATATGTATATTATATCTCTTAAAAGAAAAATGTTATACACAATGCGTAGCATGCCTATTGGTATTTATCAACTATTTGAACGAGGTCACCTTGCATTGGAGTTTGTACCAATATTATAAAATAAAACAAGCAACCAAAAACTGCCCCGAGCAAAACGAGGGGCGGTTTTTTTTAATAAACCGGGTGTAACAAATTTGGCCGATCGTCCGATTTTGTTGCATCGGTAGATTTTTCTTGAAAATTTTAATAAAGTTTGCTATGTTGGCGCCAGAGAGTATTGGGGGATTAAAGATGCCAAAACACAAAGTATATTTTGACGGGGTGGCGGCTTTTCGCGGCCAGGGAGGCTGGAGATGCAAATGCGGACATGTTTATCCAGTTCCGCCAAAAAATATTTTAGAAGAAATTCAAACTACCGGAAAAAGCCAAATTCTTTATAAATGGCTCGACCCTCTGATAGAAAAACATGAACAACCTTAGAACTTCAAGTCCGATTAAATTCGGACTTTTTTATTTTGTGCCTGCGCCACGAAAAGCAATCATGATTTACTTTTATTATTGACCTCTTGCATCTTATTTGAAATCCCAAGCATAATTTCCGCACTATCGTTTATTTTTTTATGTTCATCACTAGGAACGAAACGCATTTTTTTGCTCATGAAATCATAACGAATATCGTTAAAATCCTCTACATAAAATTTTTTACCGCTCGTCGTTTCAACGATGTATTTGCTATTTATACTATTCAAGATAACGCTTTTTATCCCGACCGTATTCAATTCAGCTTGCCCTAGTTTACTCGAAATTTTTGCGAAATCGTGAGAATGGCTTTTAAGTTCGTTAGTCAACTTATTTATGTCCGAAGCATTGGATAGCATTACTACTCTAGATTTCAATATCAGTTCAAAAGCAAAAGATAACAGAATATAAAGCCACCTTAGCCATGGCTCATCAATATCATTGAGACGAGGAGCTAAATAATCTTTTACAAATTTTACTGCTTGCGACGCTCTTGTCGTCATACAAAAAGCAATTTTCTGTTTTTCTCTGGTATCCATTTTATTTCTCCGAAGAAGGCTATACCTTATTTGTAAATTACATTATGAATGTTCTGAACAATTCCTTGCGTATCATAATTTCCTACTCGCAACCATGTTGGAATACCTAAAACACATAAACCACTCGCATCTTTTGAAACAGCCATGCCACCAGAGTTCCCACTATCAATCTTATTTGATACGAAGTAATTTACGCTAGGTAATACTCCCTGTGGCGGAGAAACAGACTGATCGTGTCCGCTAATGACACCATTTGTGATAGTTCGAGGAGCGTTAGTGGGGAACACTGAATCACCAGATTGCGTAAAAGCAGGAAATCCAATAATAACCACTGGCGAGCCAAGTGGCATCCTAATAGTGCAACGCTTAAGCGAGTATAAGTTATAATTTGCACTAGCGACAGGAAAGCCAGCTATACTTTTTTCCTTATTCCAAATCAAAGAAACGTGCACATCTGTTTTCTTATTCCAATCATATCCTCCCTGACTATGAATCCAGAAGAAATCACCAATATCACCGGTGGGTTCCCCAAATTCCGTTTTTCTGTTTGCCACATTTGTTTCATCATATGGCCACATTGCAAGGCACGTCTCCTGAGGCGTAGGAATTATTACATGGTCATTTGTTAGCACAGCAAATTGATTACCCCACTTCCAAAAAGTTCCGCTTCCACCGATTCGCTTTACCCCATCACTGCAGAATATATTAACAACGGCACTTAGGTAAGGAGCGATTTCTTTAGAAGAGATGAGGAATCTTTGGTTTCTTTTGCAATGCCAATTTTTTTCTCTAATTCTTTTTGTCTTTCTTGAGTAAATTTATTTTCCTGTTTGAGCTTTTCAATTTCGGCTTGAGCATATTCTTTATCTCTTTGAGAACTTTGGTATTGCTTTACACCAAAATATCCTATGCCACCCAAAACTAAAATGCCGACAATAATGGCGATCAAAATTGGTATTTGTATAAATCCTTTTGGGTTTTTCATCGAAAAGAAATCATGAACTATCACCTGTAAGGATTTACCGTTCCCTTTTTGCCGGTGGATGGATTATAATTTCCTTTAGTTGAGAAATTATCGAGCTTGGTTTTATTCGGCGTGGTTTTGTAGTGAGGGGCTACATAGCTACCGGTTGAAGGTTTGTAATATCCTCTCACACTAGCTGTCCTTGCTTCGGCGGAAACGGAAAAAGATAGAAAACCGAGAAATAAAATTGCTACCAAGAGTAATTTTTTCATAATTTTATAATAGCACAGAGTAGATAATTAATCAAATTTTGTGGACCCGAGGAGAATCGAACTCCTACCTCCTCCATGCCATGGAGATGTAATACCATTTTACTACGGGCCCTCATTGTTTACTGTTCAATATACTTCATCGTGCAACCCGATATCAAGATATAAGACATGGCGGTCGTCGAGAAATAAAAATTTAATTCGATAGCGATTGTCTATCGAGTATGCCCAGTGTTGGTGGTCTTTTCCATGCAATTTGTGAGTATGCAATCGAGGCTCAAAGATGTTATCACGAAAAATACTATCAACTGCTTCTGCCTTTTGTTGAATCCGTGCGGGAAGTTTTTTGAAAGACTTTAAAAATCTTTCGCCATAACTAACTTCGGCGTTTCTCTCGTTGCTCATAGGTTTTGAGTGCGCTCCGTATTGACCCGGCTTTAATGGCTTTTCCTTCGCGATGCGCTTTTAACCCCTCTTTTACCAATATGTCCACTTCTTCAGCTTTTTTGCCTGTAAAATAATATGTTGGCGCAGCTCTTTTTTGCAACTGATAAAATTCTTCCAAATCTAAAAGCACTACTCCTTTTTTGAGCGCTTTTTGCGGAATTTTAATTGTAGTGGAAGAAAGAGTATTCATAACCGAAGTGTAATACAAAAACAATCTTTGATCAATCTTACTCTATTCTATTGATTTTGATTTCTTGGAAAAAACGTAAATGTAGAGAATTTCCAAAATTCCCAAAGTGTTTATAACCAAGAGCCCTACAAACCATGCGCTTTCTCCGCGCCTCGCCGCGTGCCAAAGCGCCATTCCTTTCCAAAACAAAGACCAGACAATGAGTAACGCCAAAATGATCCCTCCAAAAAACATTTTCTCTAAAAACCCGCCCACCACAGGAGCCATCCCGGAAAAATTCTGGAAATAGCCATTCGCGAAAAAACTATTTATAAAATAATGCATAAAAAAAATATTTGTTAAAACCAATAATAATTATTTCGACCCGGTGGTACCGAACCCACCGCGGGATTTATTTTCCAAATCGTCAACTTCCTGCCACTCTGCATTTTCGTATGCTTTAAAAATCCCCTGCACCAATCTTTCTCCTCTTTCAATCGCGACTTCTTTATCGGAAAAATTATACAGCGCGGCATGATACTCATCTTCATTGCCCGAAAAATCCCGGTCGCCAATACCCACACCGCTTGCGAGCATCAATCCCTTTTTGTGGAGCGATGAACGGGCTGCCAGCATAAGCATAAACCCTTCTGGCGGCTCGAGCGCCACGTTGAGCGGCACTCGCACGACTCCTTTTGGTAAAACCGTGACCGATCTTCTGGCAAACAAATCAAAAGCCACCGCTCCCGCCGTTTTATACTCCGGCAACGGCAATGTGATATCCATTCTTTTGATCCGCACCTGCATTTATTGATTTTAGCATCTTTGTGCCCCCACCTCGAATCGAACGGGGATCTATCCCTTAGGACGGGACTGTTCTGTCCATTGAACTATGGGGGCAAACTACTATTTTATATCATTTATTTTTGTTATATTAAATACCATGGATCACCAAGAAAAAATTATTAATGCGATCAATCGGACGCTCCCAGGGGTTGTGAGTATCGCCGCTTCTAAAGGAGTGGAGGATGTTGAAGAAGACTTGTTAAAAATGGGCCTCGACCCGCATCAATTTGCACAACGAATCGAAAACGAACTGGATGAAGAAGGCAAGGTTTCTGTCTCCGGCGGATCGGGGTTTATGGTGAGCGAGAATGGAATTATTCTTACCAATAAACATGTCGTGGCGGATAAAGCAGCAACGTACAAAGCAGTTATCGGGAAAGAAAAATTCGATTTTGAAATTGTCGAAAAGGATCCGCTGGCTGATATTGCGATTTTAAAACTTATTAACTGCCCGCATGTCCTGCCAACCATTACTCTCGGAAACTCGGATCATTTAAAGTTGGGTATGTGTGTTATCGCCATCGGCAACGCCCTCGGCGAATTTCAAAATACGGTTTCTACCGGCATTGTGTCGGGACTTTCCCGGTTTCTCTCTGCGATAACTGATATGGAAGGGCACCAAGAACGGCTCCGAGGTCTCATTCAAACGGACGCGGCAATTAACCCGGGAAACTCCGGCGGACCACTGATCAATATGGAGGGAGAAGCAATCGGAATAAATTCCGCCATCGTATACGGCGCCCAAAATATTGGATTCGCCATTCCGATCAACAAAGCCAAAAAGGATCTGGAAGAAATTAAAAAGTTCGGCCATATCCGAACGCCATTTTTAGGAATTAGATATTTGCTTTTAAATAAAGAGTTGGCGGGCCATTTTAAAATCCCCGTTGATTATGGGGCTTTAATTATCAAAGAAGGCCTCCCCGGAGACCACGCAGTGCTTCCGGGAAGCGCGGCGGAAATAGCGGGATTAGCAGAGCGCGATATTATTATTTCAGCTAATGGGAAAAAGATAACTGAAAAGGAAACGCTGGAAGACATTCTTGATACTTCAAAAATCGGCGAAACGCTTGAACTTGAAGTTCTAAGAAAAGGAAGAAAACTGACCGTTGCCCTGGAACTCGAAGACCGAGAAAAATTCATTTAGATCCCGCCATTCGACAGGATATACAAAAAATCTAAAAAATTGTACGATGCAAAGCAGACTCCTGGAAACGAGAAACTGTGCGATATGGTAAATACTGCTTAAAAATAGTGATAGTTTCCTTAATAGAATACGGGGTTTTGCGATTCGTTATCAAATGCGATGTCTTTTTAAATCCATGGATTAAATACCAGAGTTTCTCGTGGAATCAATTTTGGGAAAATCCTTCACACGCCTTCGCAATTTGGTACTATCATGATCAGCTTTGGCCGAATGTCGTACTCTGGGTTATTAGTTTAATGGCTGGCATTTTTATAGCATCACTTCCGGAATAGTTGAAAGATTGACATAAAATATGTACTGTGCTAGGAATAGATTCGGACATTGAAACTAGAAAACGAAGGGAGAAAGAGATGGACGAAAACACCGTAAAGACAGCATTAAGTATGCTTGGCAATGCTTTAGTGAAAAAGAGCAAAGAAACCTACCAAGCAGTGAAAACGCACGTCAGGGATGAGATCGGCATACTGACTGATCCGCGAGTGCGATTTCGCAAAGCAGTCACCACACAATATGAAACTTTGATCAAGGCCGGTCTCGATGAGCACCAGGCCCACGAAATGGCAGTAAAAATGGTAGAAGACGAAATAACGCGAGTGAGAAAATCGGAAAAAGAGGCGCGATAGTGAAAGACTTAAAACGAACACTCAAAATAGTGGCCATTGTAATCATCGCCATTTTTGTAGCGTTGATTGGATTGCGTGTTTTTAATTTGGCTTCGCTTGTGGTCTTTATATTGGCAGGATTTCTGGTCAAACTCGTTGTGGTTTTGGCCATTGCAGCAGGAGTTATTTTTTGTCTCAAACAGCGATTTCTTCTATAGAATATAAAATCCCCTCCCTACGTGGAGGGGATTTGCTTTTGACAAGATTAATATAGCGTGGCATGAATCTAATCAGAGAACAGGGGGAATAAAATGATGGAAAATACAACTTCTTTGATAAAAACCGAAACACAAAACCTCGTGACAGACGGCCGGCGCGAAAAATTAGTCAAAAAACTGAATGAGTTTCGAGTTGAAGGCCTTACCGCCAAAGAAAAAGAAGAACTAGACTGGCACCGGAACACTTTCGTAAAGAGCTTTACTGAAGTCTCTTGGGAATTTCTGGGAATATCGAAAACGCAACTGGTACAGCTGGGAAAGGAAGATCTGGAAGAGCTGGCAGAAATATTGAATGAAAAAACTAAAATGTATCCAGGAATTTGGGCAACCCTGTTATTGCCGATCCCGATCGTAGGGTGGATAGCTCTCTGTATAATGAAGTATGATGATCCTGGTTGTTGCCTGTATTACCGGCGAAAATATAAAATTCTAAAAAAAGCTTTGGGAGAAAACTATTTTCCTCACGAGGCTCTCAAAAGAACATTGACATAACAGGGTTGACATAAAAATATGGGTATGGTATGAATACGGATAGATTGAAAAGGAGGAAAATCATGACGGATTCCCTGCATGTAAAAGGCACTCTTATGCGCAATATCCAGTATAAGAAAGACAAAAGAGTTAAGGAGAATATCGCCGCGTTAAGAGTGTGCGGTAAAAGTTTTGATGAAATTGAAGATTGGATGCGCCAAGAGATGGATATGCCCGCCAATCGAATCAGAAAATTTTTTGCGAAAATACTAAAAACAGTTTTGCCGGAAAGAGCCTACGACTACATTCCTAAAAAAATTTCTCGATTTGTCGCAGAAGAGGAAGATGCCTCTGAATTTATGGAGGGATTGCTTCGGAGCGGCGTAAATGACACCCAAAAAGTTGTCCGAAATTTATATCTTTCTGCAAATGAAGAAACGGAAAAACTGGAAGAA
>Ga0209515_10003154_pt1 | contig 24050 bp, 25 predicted proteins | sample Subgroupgradi54m_FD_187454 | JGI IMG/M metagenome (GOLD analysis project Ga0209515, IMG submission 187454) | Subsurface groundwater microbial communities from S. Glens Falls, New York, USA - GMW60B uncontaminated upgradient, 5.4 m (SPAdes)... ... | reverse complement strand
CGGCCCTGAGGAGACGACCGTCTTGTCCGTACGCAAGGACCCCGGCACGCCGTTGGTCTATGCCGGGTTCATGATTGTGATCCTCGGCGTCATCAGCATGTTCGTGAGACAGCAACCACCGGACGCGGCTGGTCAGGAAGGAACTCCATGAGCACTCCGAGCGTTCCGTTTCGGCGCGTGCTGCAGCGCGCCGCAGTGGTGAGCAGTCTTGTCGCCATCGTCGGTGGCGCGGTCGCCGGGGGGGAGCCGCCGCCCGCAAGCGTGTCGCTGCCGCCGGAGGCCGTCGCGGTGGTGCGGCAGATGGCGATCCAGCACAATGGGCGGCGCAAGCCGTTTGAGAGCTTCGCCCGGGAAACGCTGGAGCTGATCGCGGGGTCCCAGCACGTCGGCCAGGCGGATCCGGTCGTGACGGCGGTGTCCATCATCGCCTCGCCGGAGCCGTGGCAGGCGGTCGCCTTGATCACCGTTCCCTTCCGGCCCTTGCGGGAGGCGTTGGGGATGGATCCGCACGCGTCACACACCTCGTACAATGACCTGCTCGCCACCCGCCGGCTCATGCGGATGCTGCCGCCCATCGTGCAGAAGCAGCAGCGTGACGAAAAACTCACCATGCTCGAACAGGAGACGATGGATCTCTACGAGCGGTTTGTTACGATCAGCAGTCTCTTCGAGCAGGATTTGGTGCTCGTTCCGCCACCTGCCGATGGAGGGACGGTGACGCCAGGGCAGGGTGGGGGCTCGTGGCTGCCGGTCTTCGGGGCGGCCGGCTACCCCCAGGAGCGCCGGCAGGCGTTCCGGCAGGCGTGGACGGACTTCTTGGAAGCGGCACGGAGCGGGCAGCGCCAGCCGGTGATCGACGCCGCGCAGCACCTGAGCGAGGTGCTGCGGGCCGCCAACCCCGTCGCCTATCCGGAAGCCTGGCGTCTCCAGTTGGAAGTGGCCTATCATGAGGCCGCGCCATTCCGCATCGCCTGGATCCTCTATCTGGTGGCGTGTCTGGGATTGCTGATGGGTGGGGAGGGTTGGCGGAAGTTGCCGCCGGCGGTTGGGGGCATGGTGTTGTGGGCCGCGTTCCTCACGCACGGGACGGGCATCGGCATCCGCGTGGTGCTGGGCGGGCGGCCGCCGGTCTCGAATTTCTTTGAGACCATGTTGTGGCTGCCGTTTGTGGCAGTGGCCCTGGCGCTGGTGTTCGACCGCGTCTACCGCGTGCGGTATTTCGGCATTGCCGCCTCGATCCTGGCGGCCCTGACGCTCCTCCTGTCCGAACGCGTTCCTCTGGACCCCAGCATTTCACCCGTCGTGGCGGTGCTGCGCAGCAATCTCTGGCTGACGGTCCATGTCTTGACGGTCGTGGCCAGCTACGGGGCGCTGGCGCTGGCCACGGTGTTGGCGCATCTCTCCTGTGGGGTGTTCCTGATGCGCCGCGAGGCGCCGGAGGCCCTGGCGTCCTTGGACCGTTGTCTCTATCGGGTGATCCAGGTCGGCGTCGTGCTGCTGGCAGGGGGGATCATGCTGGGTGCGGTGTGGGCCAATGCCTCATGGGGACGCTACTGGGGCTGGGATCCCAAAGAAACCTGGGCGCTGATCACTCTCTTGTGGTTTCTCGCCGTGCTCCACGGCCGCTCCGCCGGCTGGCTGAAAGGGCTCGGGACGGCGCTGGGCACCATCGGCGGGTTCTTCCTGCTGTTGATGACGTATTACGGAGTGAGCTTTTATCTCGTCGGGCTCCACAGCTATGCCGGCGGTCATGCCAAACCCGTCCCGTCGCTGCTGATCGCCTACCTGGTCGCTGAGGTTGCGTTTCTGGCGGGGGTGGCGTTCACGGCCCTCCGCCGCAAATCTCTCGCCTGACCGCGCGATGCGAGCGACGTTGACGGTCGTGACATGTTGCGGGGCGTCGTCAACCCTACGACACGGGTCCACGAGTTCCAGTGACGCATGACTGTCGTGATGCATAGAAAACCTCGCGCGAGGTTTTGAAACCAACTCTAACGTCGGAGGTAGCCCAGGATGACCCGTCGTCCATGAACCCGTCGCGTGCACCAGAGAAGGGCGAAGTCTTGAAGCTTGGGCCCCCGGCGTCCGGTGAGGTGACCATTGCGGTCGATCCGAGCGCAACCGGCGCGGCGTTTGCCGCCGGCACCGAAACGCTCCTGCCGGGTGCCCGGATTCCCCTCCATCGGCATCTGCACCAGGACGAGGTGCTCTTCATTCATAAGGGGCAGGGTCGGGCGACGCTCGATGGCAACGGGATTAACGTCGTGCCCGGTGCCATGGTCGTTGTTCCGCGCCAGGCCTGGCACAGCTTGCGGAATACCGGGACCGGAACCCTGCAGGTGGTATGGACCTCAGCCCCGCCGGGCATGGAGGCGTTCTTTCGGGAATTGGCCGCCCTTAAAGATGCGTCGGACCCCTCAGCCCTTCAGGCGCTGGCCCAGCGCCACGGCGTCGAGTTTAGTCCTGAAGGAGAACCAGCCGGCCAAGCAGGCGCCAGCCGCCGGCATCACCGAGGACGTCAGGGGCGCGGCCGCCCTCAGCCACAGCCGCCTCAGGCTGCGCGGCCTGAAGTCCCTCAGGTAGTGTCAACCCCCGTCCCCCCGCAACCGCAGACCGCTGCCCCTTCGCCGGAAGGTCAGCCGCGTCGGCACCGACGACATCGAGGGCGGGGACGAAGGGCGGGGGCGCCAACCGCTGCGGCACCGGCGCAGCCAGGCCGTGGTGCGCCGACCCCACCCGCTGTCCCGCCGCCTCAGGCGCGACCAGCCGCTCCGCGTGGTCCTCAGCGCGGTGGGCGAGGACGCGGCGGCCGCCGGCCTCGGGTCAGGGAAGTGTACATGGGCGGACGCTGGGTTCAGGTCCAAGGAGAGGGGCCGGTGATTGCTCCCGGGCGCCAGCAGTCGGGACGCCGCGGTTCGAAGCAGGGCGGGGATGACGATCCTCCTGCCGCCCGGTTGAGCGTGCCGCTCTAACCGAAGAGCGGAGGCGGGTCGAGGAGGAACGTCTCCGGAAGTTGGAGGATTCATGATGGACACACGCACGCCGGTCCGGCAAATCAAAAAAGTGTGGAAGAGCATTCCGACCATCGAGGGGGCCGGGGTGCGCCTCAGGCGCGTCTTCGGCTTCCATGAAGTGCCCCAGCTGGACCCGTTCCTCCTGCTGGACTGCTTCCATTCCGACAATCGCGACGACTACGTGCGCGGATTCCCCTGGCACCCGCACCGCGGCATCGAGACGATCACCTACGTCCTCGATGGCGATGTCGAGCACCAGGACAGCCTGGGCAACAAGGGCATCATCCGTCCGGGCGACGTGCAGTGGATGACGGCGGGCAGCGGCATCATCCACCAGGAGATGCCGCAGGGCAGTCCCACGGGACGGATGTGGGGGTTCCAGTTGTGGGCGAACCTGCCCCGGCGCGACAAGATGATGGATCCCCGCTACCGGGAGGTGACCGCCAAGCAGATCCCGGCGGTCAAGACCGCCGAGGGGGCGACGGTGCGGATCATTTGCGGCGAGGTGAATGGAACGCAGGGCCCGGTCCGGGAAATCGTGACGGATCCGGAATATCTGGACGTGTCGCTGCCGGCGGGCAAGTCGTTCACGCACGCCGTGAAGCCGGGCTACACCGCGTTTGCCTACGTCGTCGAGGGCGAGGGGCACTTCGATCCGGGCCGCAACCCCTTTACCCGCGAGGCGATCGGCGAGAACTATTTCGACATGCAGCCGTCGTGCGTCTGCAAAGAAGGGGCCATCGCCCTCTATGAGCCCACCGGGGATACCGTGCTCGTGACGGCCGACAAGAAGCCCGTCCGATTTCTCCTGGTCTCCGGCAAGCCGCTCAAGGAGCCGGTGGCCTGGTACGGCCCCATCGTCATGAACACGAAGCAGGAGCTGGAAACCGCGTTTCAAGAATTCCAGAAGGGCACGTTTATTAAACAACAAGGCGCGGCGTTGAGCGTGAAGTGATGGGGCAGGCGGGTGTTATGCCGACAACCCGCGTAGGAATTTCCGCGACACAAGACCGAATTCAGCGAGATCAGTCATGTGGCACCGGAATTCTCAAGAGTAATCTTTTAAAGAGGCTGAACGTGTCGAGTCCATTGGCTTGACTGAGATAAGTAATGTGGCACCAGAATTCTTGGAACCGAGGGGGTCTAAGGCCCCTTGACAGCGGCATCGGTGGTATGCTAGTATTTCTAGTAAATAGAAATACAGTGGAGGTGCCCAATGGCAGAGGCCATCGTGAAGGTTCAGAAGAATAAGAACATCACCCTCCCCACCTGGCTGATTCAGCGGTTCCATATGGTGGTGGGGGATTTTGTGCGTTTGCAGGAAACGAAGGAAGGCGTGCTGATCAAGCCCGCCAAGCTCGTTGATCCGTCGCAAAGCTACTTTTGGACCAAGGAATGGCAAGCCGGCGAACGGGAGGCCGAACAGGACATCCGCAAGGGCCGCGTGAAGAAGTTTAAAAGCGTCAAGGAGTTGATGGACGACCTGCGCAAGTAATGCAGCTGCTGCGAACTGAGCGGTTCAAGAAAGATTTCAAACGCCTCCCGTCTGACATTCAAGAACGAGTCGGCAATACCCTTGAACGATTCGTCGACAACCCACGGCATCCCGCTCTCCATGTGAAGAAGATGGAAGGCGCTCCGGACATCTGGGAATTACGTGTCAGTGACAATCACCGAATCACCTTCCGGTTTGTGCAGGAAGGCGTCCTGTTGCGGCGCGTCGGAACCCACAATATTCTTCGGCAACCTTGAATTTGAGTTCCGGTGACACAAGACCGAATTCAGCGAGATCAGTCATGTGGCACCGGAATTCCCCATTTTTAGTGTCGTCCTCGGTCACTAACCGCCCGGATAGCCTCCACGACCTCGTGGCGTTCGCCCGCGTGTTGATGCCGCAGGCGCGGGGCAATAGCGTGCTTGACTGGGAACCTCAATAAGGGTCTTGCATCGGAGACGTGAACGGGGTACACTTATGATACACAAAGGATACAGACGTAGAATGTATCAGCCTCACTACACGATTACCGAAACGCTGCTGGCTCGGATCAGCGAAGCGGAAGCCCTGCGGACTAAGATTCAGACGGCCCCGGTTCAGGTCGCCTGGCTGGAGACCATCCGTCTAGATTCATTGGTTCGCCGGGCGCACTTCTCCACGGCCATCGAAGGCAACCCGCTGACCCTTCCAGAGGTCGAGGCACTCGCGGGAGCCAAAAAGGTGGATGTGAAGGACAAAGCCAAGCGTGAAGTACTCAACTATCTCGCCGCGCTTCGCTGGATCGCCAGGCAACCTGAGAAAGCCCCAGCGACTGAAGCCGCGGTGCTCAAACTCCACCGGATCATCATGGCAGGGTTGCTGGAGCCGAAGCTGGTGGGCGCCTACAAAGTCTCCGCCAACGTCATCATGTCTGCTGGCCAGGTCGTGTACCGTCCTCCCGGCCCTCAAGCCGCGAAGCCCGGAACCCGTGCGTTGATCGAATGGCTGGAGGGCCAAGGCAAGTCAACCCACCCCATCGTGGCCTCAGCCTGCGCCCACTACGAGATGGCCCGCCTGCATCCCTTCAGGGATGGCAATGGCCGCGTCGCCCGGGCGCTTGCAACATGGGTTCTGTACCATCGAGATTTCGACACTCAGCACCTGTTTGCGGTGGACCAGTATTTCAAGGAAGATCACGAAGGGTATTACCAAGCCCTCCAACGGGTCCACAAAGAGGATGATGAGTTGACTCCGTGGCTTGAGTACGTCGCGCTGGCGGTCCTAGAGACGTTGGGCCGCACGTACCGGCGAATCGAACACCTGGCCCTCCCTCGTTCGGCCAAAGGGCTGTCGTTGACGCGACAACAGGAGCGGTTGCTGCTTGAACTCCAGGGAAAGCGGGGGCTGACGGTGGCGGAACTCCAGCGACTGCTGGGAGTTGAACGAGTCCAGGTCTATCGGGTCCTGCGCCCCCTCGTGAAGAAGCGGATTCTGGAGAAATCGACCACCCGGCCCGTGGTCTATCGCTTGGCGGCGAGAGTCTCACACACTAAAGATACATAAAAGATACACTAATGTGGTATACTTTATCTTGGAATGCGGAAGCCGGTGCCAGCCTAAATAGAGTCGACACCATTTAGCACGGCACCGATTTTTCTTGACGTGCATCTTGCGTCTCAGGTGGGCGTGTGCTATGCTCATCATCGACGGAGGTGAACTGATGTCACCGACAACAGAAAGTGCCAGCCAACCGATTCCCAAGCGCTACTGGCAGGACCAGCGATGGGCTTTTGACCACTACCCCGACTTGGTCAAACGCTATCGAGATCGATGGGTCGCGGTAGTCAACCGGCGAGTCGTGGCCGCCTCAAAGAGTTCGGTCAAAGCTCAGGAGCATGCCCGGGCCAAGACGGGACGGCGGTTGCCCATCGCCGTCGTCTACGTCGAAACCGGCCGGCATGTCTACTAGGATCGGGCTGACCTTCCATCGTCTGCCCGATGTTGAGTTCCTCCATCGTGGCATCGCCCATATTCGCCTCCTCTGCAACGTCCAATTTGAGACTCCCGCCAAGGATCTGTTCATGCAGCCCGCGATCGTCGATACCGGTGCCCCGCTGTGCTTGATCCCCGCCGACCTATGGGAGCGGGTGCGGACGCAGCAGTTTGAGACGACACGGATTGGCGGCTTGCTCTCCCGCAAGGAATGCGCGGTGCCAGCTCGCGTGGGCATCCTTGCGATGACGCTCCTCGACCAGCAAGGCCACACGCAGCGCCTGACCGTTCGAGCCTTCCTCGCGCAGACCACCGAAGTCCCGCTCATCTTGGGATTCCAAGACTGCTTGGAAAAAGCCACCGTGCACCTGTCGTTCCCCCGCAACGAAGCCTGGCTTGAGTTCGCCTAACTCGTCGTAAGAGATCACTTCTTGCCGACCCCCTTCTTTGGCGTTCACATTCGAACCGTGCGCGTCAGCCTTGCGGTATAGTAAGTGTGTCATAGGTCAGCTGGGAGTTAGCCTATTGCACTTGTAATATACCGCCGGGTGTATCAAAAACTCTCCTTCAACGGCCAGCACGCCCCCCGCCTGAATTAGCCCCGTTACGTAACCACTTGTTTGCGACACGGCATCCTATGTTCGTTTTAGCAATTCGATTCCTGCACGCAGCATAGTTCTGCTTTACCTGGGCTCATTGGGTCTGTTACAATCTGTTGACCCACCAAGGAGGCCCTACAGCATGAAGAAGATCGAGACCATTACTCCAAACGAAATTGCTGCGATCCTCAGGATCCATCCCTTCACCGTCACCCGCCTGGCCCGCGAAGGCAAGCTTCCTGGTTTCAAAGTCGGCGGCATCTGGCGCTTTCGGAAGGATCAGATAGAAGGTTGGATCAAAAGGAAAACGGAGATGCGTCGTTGGCCAGCATGAGATTTGCTGATTTATTTGCTGGGCTTGGCGGCTTTCATGTAGCTCTGCGCAGCCTAGGCCATACTTGCGTCTTTGCGTGTGAAATCGATGAGGACCTAAGGAGCGTGTATGTGAAGAATTTCGGCCTTATGCCAGAAGGCGATATTCGGAAGGTTTCCATCGACGAGATTCCGAGCCACGATATCCTCTGTGCAGGCTTTCCTTGCCAACCATTCTCCAAGGCTGGCGATCAGCAAGGTCTCAACTGTCCGAAATGGGGCGATCTTTTTGATTATGTGCTGAAGATTCTTCGCCGCCATCAACCCGAGTACTTCATTCTTGAAAACGTGCCCAATCTTTCGCGCCATGGTGGGGGAGAGACCTGGGTCAAGATGAAGCAGCGCCTCCAGGCTACGGGATATGCTGTTGATGATCACCGGCTGTCGCCGCACCGCTTCGGGATTCCCCAAATCCGTGAGCGGATCTATATCATCGGGAGGAAATCCGGGCTGAATGGATTTTCCTGGCCCGAGATGAAGCCGCATGAGCCGACATCAATTCTGAATGCGCTCGAGAAGCAGCCAGTTGACGCCAAGCCGCTTTCTCGGCAGGTCATCGAGTGCTTGGGCGTGTGGCAGGATTTCATCCGCCGATTTCCCAAGTCTGCTGAGCTGCCCTCTTTCCCAATCTGGTCAATGGAGTTTGGCGCGACATATCCGTATGCTGACACGACACCCCATGCTGCTGGCATGCATACGTTGCGTGGCTATCGAGGCAGCCATGGCAAGAGGCTTCGATCCGTAGCTCCCAAAGAGAGAATGGCGCTGTTGCCCTCGTATGCGCGCATTTCGGAAGACCAGTTTCCTGCCTGGAAAATCGAGTTCATTCGTCAGAATCGTGAGCTGTATAAGCAGCACCGGTCATGGATAGAGAAATGGAAGCCGCAGATTTTGAAGTTTCCACCGAGCCTGCAGAAGCTGGAGTGGAACTGCAAGGGTGGAGAAAGGGATCTCTGGAAATACGTAATTCAGTTTCGCGCCTCAGGCGTCCGTGTCAAGAGGCCCACCTACTCACCCTCCCTGATTGCGATGACCACAACGCAAGTCCCGATTATTGCGTGGGAACGGCGCTACATGACGCCGAGGGAATGTGCACGCCTGCAGAGCCTCGAAGCATTGCCGCATCTTCCTGAATCGGCCACAAAAGCCTTTGAGGCGTTAGGCAACGCAGTGAATGCAGAGATCGTCAAGCTGGTGGCGCAGTCTCTCATTTCAGCATCTCGCTCGTCAATGAAGCTGCCCCTCCGAGATACCAGCACATATCATCGAACCCCATCAAGCAAGCGTGCTCTTGAGCTGTCGGCGGCGAAAGCATAGATGGAAGCGATCAGCAAAGCCAAAGCGATGGGAGAAGCCGGAAAGATTCGGACGATCGACATACGACCGGGTGTCAGCATCCTTTCGGTGCTTCGGCATCTCAATTATCGACCGTGGTTTGCGCTGGCGGAGTTCGTGGATAACGCGCTGGAAAGCTTCATGCGGCATCAGGACGAGCTGCGGCGAATTGACGGGCCCAAGTACCGGCTGACGGTTGCGATCGAGTACGATCTACGGGATGGGGGACGACTCATCATCCGGGATAACGCCGCCGGCATCTATGCCTCTGAATATGCTCGTGCCTTCAGGCCAGCGGAGATCCCACCCGACCGAACAGGACTCGCAGAGTTCGGGATGGGCATGAAGAGCGCCGCCTGCTGGTTTGCACGAGACTGGACCGTGAGGACATCAGCCCTTGGGGAGCCTGTCGAACGCACAGTCTCCTTTGATATTTCACGAATCGTCAAGGATCGTATCGAGGAGCTCACGATTGATGCCAAGCCCATCCGTGAGAAAGCGCATTTTACCGAGATCGCGCTGCGGGGCTTACATCGGCCGCTCTATGGTCGTACCCTGGCGAAGATTCGAGAGCACTTGGCCAGCATCTATCGCGTGTTCATTCGGGAAGGAGTCCTCAAGCTCACGCTTGATGGGGAGCTCTTAACCTATACCGAGCCACCTGTGCTGAAAGCGCCGCACTTTAAGAAGCCGCACGACGGGCCGATGATTTGGCGCAAGGACATTGATTTTGACTTCGGGCAAGGACAGCGAGCGTGGGGCTTTGCCGCATTGCGAGCCACAGCCTCGACGACGCATGCCGGATTCGCTCTCTTTAGAAGGAAGCGGCTCATCCAGGGCAGCGCGGATGAAGGCTACAGGCCCGAGGCTGTCTTCGGGCACACGAATAGCTATCGCTATCAGCGACTCTTTGGTGAGCTGCACTTGGAAGGCTTTGATGTCAGCCATACGAAGGATGGTTTTCGTTGGGAGGAGCATGAGGATGTGTTCCTTTCGTTGTTAAAAGAATACCTTGATGGGGATTCGCTGCCCTTGCTTGCCCAGGCGGAGGGCTATCGCGTCAGACCAAAGCGGAATGAGATCAAGCAGGCGGCAGTAGAAGCTATCCGTGAGACCGCTGAGGCTGTTCAAGCTACTGGTGCTCAAGCCATGGAGTTGGCGTCTGCACAAACCACGGCCAAAGAGCAGCGTCTTGATCGCAAGCAGCGGCCAGCGTCGCTCGTCGCTAAGCGCGTCGTGAGACAAATAGAATGGCGGTCGAAGCGTTGGCACATCACCCTTGATCTTGCCGATGATCCGGGGATTGGGGAGTGGCTGACTCTCACTGGCAATCTCGCTTCTGAAGCAGAGGGGCGAATCGGCATTCGGCTTTCGCTTGCCCATCCGTTCATGGAGCGCTTCGCTGGCGCAGGCGGCGAATCCATCGAGGCGCTCCTCCGAGTGGCGGTGGCGATCGCGCTTAGCGAGGTAGCTGCCCGAGCAAGCGGAGTCAAGCGGGCTGGCTCAATTCGGAACAGTGTGAATGAGCTCTTACGAGACTGCTTATCCAGCCCAGCCCACGAGGAGAGTGCTTGACGGAGGCAGATTCAGAATGACAGAGAATACCCAAACAGTTCAGCATGTGGAAGTCCTTCCTGACGCGCTCCCGCCTGGGTTGCAGTGGCGGCCAAGCATTCGGGAAGAGACGCGCGGTCTCATGGAGCGTCTGGCCATCGAGTTGGACGAGCAAGCACGCCAGCGAATTCAGCAATCCGCCGCGTCGACGCTTGGACGATGCACGGGTCCTCAGCAGCCCGGCACAACGACGGGCTTGGTGCTTGGCCAGATCCAAAGCGGAAAGACCATGTCATTCACAACGTTGGCCGCGGTCGCTCGGGACAATGGCTATCGCATCGTGATCGTGACTACCGGTACGAGCATCGCGCTCTTACGGCAGTCGGTGGAACGGCTTCGCAGGGACTTAGGGATTGAGAGCGGAAATCGGGGATGGCGGCATATCCCCATTGAGCATGCAAGCACACCAAATATTCAGACCATCACCGACGCGCTGAATGAATGGACTGACCCCGATGTGCCCCCGCGAGAGCGTCGAACGCTGCTCATCACGGTGCTGAAGCAGCACCGGAATCTGCTTCGCTTAACCGATGCGCTGCGGCAAATCAATCTGCAAGACGTTCCGACGCTAATCATCGATGACGAGGCGGACCAGGCCAGCTTAAACACTGAAGTGCTCAACGCCGGCGAGAGCGCGACCTACATGCGCGTGCTGGAATTACGGGATGCTGTGCCACGACACACGTTCCTACAATATACGGCGACGCCCCAAGCCTTGCTGCTGATCAATATCATCGATACGCTCTCGCCACGGTTTATCCATGTGCTGGAAGCTGGACAAGGATATCGGGGCGGCTATGATTTCTTTAAGCAGCCTACCGGTCAGATCATCCGAGAGATTCCCGCAGCCGAGCTTCCGACGACGCAACAGCCTCTTCAGGAGCCTCCCCCGAGCTTCTTTGAGGCGCTCCGTCTGTTCTTCGTCGGCGTCTCTGCTGGGTATTGTCGAGGTAGTGGGCAGGGGAATCGCTCGATGATGATCCATCCCTCCATGCAGACCAACGCGCACACGCTCTACCGGCATTGGGTGGAGCAGACGAAGGAGGATTGGGGACGGCTGTTGGATCTTCCGAACAGCGATCCTCAGAAAGAAGAGCTTGTGAATGAGTTTCGGCAGGCCGCGGCTGATCTACGGACCACGGAGCCCACTCTCCCACCGGATGAAGAGCTGTTAGGCAGCAATCTGAAATTTGCAATCAGGCGATCGCCCGTGCAAGTGCTGAATGCACGCGGGGGACGCACGCCCCAAGTGGATTGGGGTGCCGAATACGGCCTGATTTTGATTGGAGGGAATGTGCTGGATCGCGGCTTTACGGTCAAAGGCCTTACCGTCACATACATGCCGCGGCGCCTCGGTGGAGGCATGGCGGATACGCTGCAGCAGCGCGGCCGTTTTTTCGGCTACCGTGCGGCTTACTTTGGCTTGTGCCGGGTGTTCCTGCCTGGCGATGTCATTGACGCTTTTCGGGCCTATGTTGAGCACGAGCATGATCTTCGAGATCGATTGCAAGCGTTTGAGAGGAGCGGCCGATCGCTGACAGAGTGGCCGCGGATGTTCATCTTGGATCCAGGATTGAGGCCGACACGTGACAGCCTGATTGACATTGCGTATCAGTGGGGCGTCATCGGAAATGACTGGGCCTGGACACGAAGCCCCCACATCACGGCGGAGTCCGGGGCCAGCAACGCGCAGATCACCGACGAATTCTGCAGCACGATCTCCGTTCAAGAAGATCAAGGGCATCCACAGCGGACTTCACACCAAAAGCACCTGGTCGCTACGCTCGACTTGCAAAAGGTGTTACGTGACCTGCTGATGCGGCTTCAATTCCGCAGCATCGAGGATTCGCAGCAGTTTATTGCAAACCTTTCGCTGCTGCAGCGGATTGTCGAGCATGATCCGAGCACGCCAGCCACTGTGTATCTCATGAGCGGTCGGCAGAGCCGTGAGCGAAGCGTTGACAGCGATGATCGCCTGGGAGCGAAATCAACCCTCTTCCAGGGAGCCAATCCTAGCGAGGGCTCGCGCAAGGGATCCATCTATCCGGGAGATCGTGAGGTGAGAGCTCCTCAGGGCGTCACGGTGCAGATTCATATGCTAACCATCGTCAGAGAGAATGGCGAGCGGCGCGAGAATGTCCCGGCAATTGCGATCTGGATTCCAGCGGACTTAGCGCGGCCTATTCTCATCCAACCGCAAGGAGGAGCGTGAGCGTGGCGGGCAAAGGTAGCTTGCTCTCAGCGTTTAGCAGACTGCCAATCCCGCACGTCGGCAAAGGAGGCGAGGCGTTTTCAGCACAAGCCATCGAGCAGTCACCTCATCAACTAGGGAAGGACACGGAAGGAAGGCCAGCAATCTTGATTGTAGCTAAAGATGCCGCTGGGCGCGATGTTCCTTACCCTGTTGCCTTGGAGCACATCTCAGTGCGTTACCACGTGCTGTGCCAGGTAACCGATGCCGACGAAGCACCACAGCAGGGACGGTTCATTGTCATTCGATGTGAAAGCCATGAGAGCGATCTCATCGAGTATTTTCTGCGCACCATTGAGGTGCACATCCGGTCGATTGGCTCGGCTCCCTCCTGTGCCCAAGTTGCCGAGATGGTGGAAAAGCTCATTGAGCTGTTCCGCGCCTTAAGCCAGCCCAGCACGCGCTCCGTGCAAGGGCTCTGGGCAGAGTTGCTGATGATTGCACAGTCCTCTGATCCTCATCTGCTGCTGCGCTCCTGGCATGCCACGCCAGAAGCTCGGTATGATTTTTCTTCGGAAGGGCAATATGTCGAGGTGAAGAGCGCATCCGGGCAAGCACGCATTCACCATTTCTCGCTCGAGCAGCTCCATCCATTGGCTGGCACAGCCGCGGTGGTCGTCTCGTTGTTCGTCGAGCGCTCGATGAACGGGCTCACGGTGCTCGATCTCATGGATAGGATTCGAGTTCAGATAACGAGTGATGTAGGCTTACTGACCCACCTGCACCGAAATGTGACGCTGACATTAGCCTCAGATTGGAGACATGCTGCATCCTTGAAGTTTGATCACCATCTGGCTAAGAGCTCGCTTCGTGCTTTCGATGTGGGGAGGATTCCATCGGTGAGTTGGCCAGTGCCTCTCGATGTGACTGAAGTAAGATTCAAAGCGAACCTCTCCAGGATACAGCCGAGTGATCTCTCAGACCTGATTGAGGCCGGAGGGCTCTTTAGGGCCATTGCGCAAGCTGCTCCAGTTCCTGTTCCTACCTGACGCAACCATGGCACCTCGAACTCCGCAGTATGACAGCCGTCGTCCGTCATCGCTCAGCGCGTCGCTTATGGGTCGCGGGAATAGACGCTCAGGAACACAGCCAGAGAGATTGCTGATCCGTGAGCTCCGTAAGCTTGGTATCCGACCACGCTCCTTGAGGAAACGGGTGGTGGGCAACCCGGACTTGGTTTTTTGGAAGGCCCGCCTGGCGGTCTTTTGTGACGGGGATTTCTGGCACGGTCGGGATTGGTCGGCTTGCCAAAGGAAGCTTCGGAATGGCTGGAACGCTGACTATTGGGTTCGGAAGATCAAGTACAACAGGGATCGTGATCGCCAGAACGTTGCGCTCCTCAGACGGGCGGGGTGGACTGTCATCCGTTTCTGGGAGTCTGACATTAAGCGTACTCCCAGAGCGGCGGCACAGAGGGTGCTTTCGGTAATAATACGGAATGGCTTGGCCTAAGAGGCGCATCTCCGTTACAGATAGAGTTGGGAAAATCGGAGGCATCGTTTCTTCAGATATCTGGCTCAGCGGCTGGTGACGCGAACCATGAGCGTGCCATTAGCTGCTCCTAGAAAGCCACTTCTTACCGCCTCTAGGCGTTAATTTACTCCCCTCCGGCGCTCTTCCGTCCCTTTTCTCTCTCCCGATAGGTTTTCGCCTCACCGAATACAATCAGAAAAGCAAAATGGGGGCCCCCACTGTTTTCTCCCCCCGTCGCCCCGTGGGTCGGAAACAGGCCGTGGGGGCACCCAGGCTCAGGTTTGGCCCCCTCGCTTTGCTGCGCAACGCGAAGCATCGGGGCCAAACCTTTGGGTGCCCACCGTGGCGGGGTGGAGCAGGTTGTTCGGGGGTCCGTATGACGACTGAAGCCGGAGCGACCAGCCTGCGGCTGTTCTCGCGGCCTGACGTCCGACGAGAAAGTTGATAGAATACCCTCATGCCAGCCACGCGAAGCCGTCATGGCCGATATTGGGTCTACATGGTGCAAGCACGTGATGAGACGTACTACACGGGATCGACCAACAACCTTGAGAAGCGCCTGAAGCTTCACAATACTGGAAACGGGGCGAAGTTTCTCAGAGGAAAGGGACCAGTTCGGCTTGTCTACGCCAAGGCGTATGGGTATTACAAGCGGGCCATTCAGGCTGAGCGAGCGGTCAAGAAGTTGACGAGAAAGCAAAAAGAGGAGTTGGTCGAGAGTTATGCGCGGAATGAGGCGGGGCCCGCTGATTCCACACCCTTCGGGTGTGAAATCAAAGATGCGGGCCCAGCCATAAGTTTGCAGGAGGTAGAATGAGTAAGACAGTATTTCTGCAAACTTATGGCTGTCAAATGAACGAGCGCGATTCGGAAGAGGTGCTCGGGATGCTGACGGCGCAGGGGTATGAGATTTCCCGGCAGCCGGAGGCGGCGGATGTGATCTTGCTCAACACCTGCTCGGTGAGAGAGCATGCGGAGGAGCGGGCGTTCGGCAAGATGGGGGAGTTGTCGGAGCTCAAAAAGGACCGGCCGGAGCTGGTGCTGGGGATCATTGGCTGCATGGCGAAGCTGCAGCAGGGGCGGATCTTCAAGCGGCTGCCAAAGGTGGATCTCGTGGCGGGACCGGCGGAGTTGTACGACTTGCCGTATCTGTTGGCGGAGATTCAGGAGAAGAGACAGCACACAGCTATCGAGCAATCGAGCTATCGAGCTACAGAGAAGGTTCTGGCGATCAATCGCTCGTTCAGACCGTTGGAACGGAAGCCCGCCGGTGACTATCGCAGGCCAGGGGTGAGCGCGTTTGTGACCATCATGGAAGGCTGCGACAAGGCCTGCACGTACTGCATCGTGCCGATGACGCGCGGCCGGGAGATTTCTCGCCCCGCCCATGAAATCGTCGAGGAAATCAACCAGTTGGTGGAGGCGGGGTACAAGGACATCACGCTGCTGGGGCAGAACGTGAACTCCTACGGCAAACGGTTTCCGGACGGGAGTGGCTGGCGCGGTCCCTTGGGACGCCTGCAGCTCTTGGAGCGCGAGCCCGATGCGCTGCTGGATTTCCCGGCGCTGTTGCGGATGATCGATGATTCGTTACGGAAAATGGGGGACAGTCCCCATTCGGGGACAGTCCCCATCCGGATACGGTTTACGACCAGCCATCCCTTCGACGCTACGCCGCGGTTGTTTGAGGCGATGCGGGACTGCCGCTCGGTGTGCGAGTCGCTGCACCTGCCGGTGCAGTCCGGATCCAACCGCATCTTGCGGGCGATGCGGCGCGGCTACACGCGTGAGGCCTATCTGGAGCAGCTCGAGACGCTCAGGCAGTTGGTTCCGGACATCAATCTGTCTACCGACGTCATCGTGGGCTTCCCAGGCGAGACGGACGAGGATTTCCAGCAGACCGTGGCGTTGCTGCGCGAGGTCGAGTACGACAACGTGTTCATCTTTAAATACTCGCCGCGGCCCGGCACGGACGCCGCCGCCCGCGAGGATGACGTGCCGCATGAGGTGAAAGAGGCGCGCAATCAGACGCTGCTGGCGCTGCACGAGACCGTTGTGCGCAAGCGGCTGGCGCAATGTGTTGGCACGACGGTCGAGGTGCTGCTTGAACGACAGGGCAAGCAGCCGGGGCAGCTGTTCGGCCGCACGCGCGGCAACTACGGGGTGATCGTTGAAGGCTCACCGTCGTTGGTGGGTGAGATTGTTGATGTGGTGATGACGAGAGCAGTGGCTCATACACTCTTTGGACATTTGGTTGCGCCTTCAACGATCAGTCCATAGTCCACAGTCCATAGACCATAGCCAAACGCCTTCTACTGTGGACCGTGGACTGTCGACTATGGACTCAACATGATGACGCAGACTCTCGCACTCATAGGTCCCACCGCCGTCGGCAAGACGGACGTGTCGATCGAGCTGGCCAAACGGCTCGATGCGGAGATCATCGGGTGCGACTCCATGCAGGTCTATCGCGGCATGAGCCGGCTCGCCACCCAGCCGACGCCCGAGCAGCGCGCCATCGTGCCCCATCATCTGGTTGATTGCATCGAGTCGACGGAGCCATTCAATGTGGGACAGTACCGCGAGCTGGCACTGGCGGCGATTCGCGACATCCACCAGCGCGGGCGCGCCGCGCTCATTGTGGGCGGCACCGGACTCTACCTCAAGTCGCTGACGGACGGCCTGTGCGAAGCGCCCCCCGTCGACGAGCGCATCCGCGAGGAGCTGCTGGCGGCGATCCGCGCGGAGGGCAGCGCGCACTTGCATGCGCGCCTTCAAGGGATCGATCCGCAGGCCGCCTCCAAGATTCATCCGAACGATGCCCGACGCGTGGTGCGGGCGCTGGAAGTGTACGAGCTGACCGGCAAGCCGCTCTCGAGCTTCTGGGAGAGGGACAGCACTCAGCGGCTGCCGATGGAGCTCATCGGGCTCACGCGCGAGCGCAGCGAGCTCTATGAGCGCATCAACCAGCGGGTCGAGCGGATGCTCGGCGATGCGGCGGTGCGCGAGGACGCGCGAGCCGCGCTTGGGCTTGCGCTGAGCCACACGGCCCGGCAGGTGCACGGCCTTCGCTACCTGGAAGCGTATCTTCGAGGCGACGCCACGCGCGAGCAGACCAGCGCACGATGGAAGCAACAGGTGCGCAACTACGCCAAGCGCCAGTTGATTTGGTTCCGCGCGGACCCGCGGATCCGCTGGATTTCCCTCGGATCCGATGAACCCGTTGGTGTCATTGTCGATCGGATCCTTGAGAGTGTACAGGTGAACCAGTAAACCCGTGTACCGGTCCACGAGTTGAACCGGTGCACTCGTCGACCCATTCACTCCTTCACCGCACCGAAGGTGCCCATGGAACGCGCATTGCTGGTCGCCATCGAATTTGATTACCGCTACGGCCCCGTCTGGCCGCTCGAGGACGAACGGCGCGAGCTGGAAGAGCTGGCGACTTCGGCGGGATGCGAGATCGTCGGGCACATCGACGTCCGGCGGCACACGCCGGTGGCCGGGACGTACATCGGCAGCGGCAAACTCGAGGAGATTGCCGGCGCAGCCACCACCCATCGCGCCCAGGTGGTCATCTTCAACCAGGAACTGTCGCCGGCTCAACAGCGCAACGTCGAGGAGCTCGTCGGCGTCAAGACCATTGACCGGACCCAGCTCATCCTGGACATCTTCGCCCAGCGGGCCAGGTCCGGGGAAGGGAAGGTGCAGGTGGAGTTGGCGCAGCTCCAGTACCTCCTGCCGAGGCTGGTCGGCAAAGGGGTGCTGCTGTCGCGGCTCGGGGGCGGCATCGGGACCCGAGGCCCCGGAGAGCAAAAGCTGGAAGTGGACCGGCGGCACATCCGGCGCCACATCAGCCACCTGACGCGGGAGCTGGACAAGCTCGAGAGCCGCCGCAAGGCGACGCGGCAGCGGCGTCAGGAGGCGCACATTCCCGTCGTCGCCCTGGTGGGTTACACCAACGCGGGCAAGAGCACGCTCTTAAACCGCCTGAGCGGGGCGGAGGGACGCGTGGAGAACCGGCTCTTCACGACGCTGGACCCGCTGGCCCGCCGGGTGCGCCTGCCTGCCCCGCCGACGTCAAATCAACCTGGTGCGGCGCAGGCGGGGCCGAGCGGCCGCTGGATGGTGCTGACGGACACGGTCGGATTCCTCCATCGGCTGCCCCATCATCTGATAGAAGCGTTCAAGGCCACGCTGGAAGAAGCCGAAGATGCGCGCCTGCTTCTTCACGTGCTGGACGCGAGCCACCCGTTGGCCGAGGAGCAGGCGGAGGCGGTGCAGGAGGTGCTGCAGATGCTGCACTTGCAGGACAAGCCCCTCCTGACTGTGCTGAACAAAATCGACCAACTCACCGACCAGGGGCGGTTGGCGTCGCTTGAGCGCCAGCTTCCCCATGTCGTGGCCGTCTCCGCGCTGCGTGGGCAGGGACTGGATCGCCTGCTTGAAATGATCGAACGACAGCTCAGCATGGGCGAGCCATCCCCTGAAGAAACGGCCGGCGGCCACGTCGAACCGCTGGGCTGACGTTCACCAAGCTCCCCTGCCATTTTCACTTGACATCGTGAGTGGATTGGGATATTCTTGAGTTAGCACTCACTATAAAAGAGTGCTAAACAACGAGACACAACATGAGCGTAAGTGACTTTGAACAAAGGAGAAACAGTATTCTCCAGGTCATCGTTGAGGCCTATGTCAGCACGGCCTCTCCGGTCGGATCTGAGATGATCAGCCGAAAGTTGCGTCCGGCGGTCAGTTCGGCCACCATCCGCAACGTCATGGTGGAGCTGGAACGGGAGGGCTTGCTGGAACAGCCGCATACGTCAGCCGGCCGAGTGCCCACGGACCGCGGCTACCGCTTTTACGTGGACGCGGTGATGGAAACCCGGCACCTGCCGCCGGAGGAGCAACGCCAGCTGGTCGCCCTGATTGAGCCGGAGGAAATCGACGCGGACCAGTTGCTGGAGCGGGCCAGTGGAGCCCTGGCCGAGCTGTCCCAGCAGGCTGCCTTTGTCGTGGCCCCGACCGTCAAGCAGAGCACCGTCAAACAGATTGAGCTGGTGCCGTTGAGTGTCCGGAAGATCCTGTGCGTGCTCATCGCGAACGAGGAGATGGTCGCCTCGCACGTGGTGGAAATCATCGAGCCCATGAGCCGTGATGAGACGACGGCCCTGGCCCGCTTCATCAATACCGAGCTGGTGGGGCTGCCGTTCAACACGCTGCTGCAGTCCCTCGAGCGGCGGCTGTTGGCGGAGAGCGATTCGTTCTACTATTTGGTCAAGCGCTCGCTGAGCATCCTCCAGCATGCCCTATCCACGGAGCCGGACGAACGGCTCTTCGTGGAGGGAGCCAGCTACCTCGTGTCGCAGCCGGAGTTTCTCAAGAACCCGCGCAAGGCCCACGCGCTGCTCAAGCAGCTGGAATCGGAGGAGCCGCTCCTGCGGTGTCTGCGGCCCGACCTGTCGGTGGCGGGGATCCACATCCGAATTGGGCACGAGGCGCCATTGACGGGATTCGAGGACTGCAGCCTGGTCACCGCCCCGTTTGCCATCGGCGACGAGGTGGCGGGCGGTGTTGGGGTGCTCGGGCCGACGCGGATGGATTACCGCAGCATGCGCGCCTTCGTGGAAGCCGCCGCCGCTGCGGTGACCGACGTCTTGACCCGATGGATGGGGGCGTAGCGCGGCATGCGGCACGAACCGCACCGGGACACCAAATCGACGCCCAAATCCGACGCGGACGCCCCCAAGGCGGGCGGCTACGTGGTCCGGGACCGCCGCGCCGCGGCCGACGCGGACCAGGCGCACGACGCAGCGGCCGTGTCGGAGGACGTCGCGCGGCTGCAGCGCGAGGTCCAGCAGGCGAAGGACCAGGCGCTGCGCGCGCTGGCGGAATTTGAAAACACGAAGAAGCGGCTGCAGCGCGAGAAAGAGGAGTTCGCGAAGTTCGCGGCCGAGAGCCTCGTGCGGGATCTGCTGCCCATCGTGGACAGCCTCAGCCAAGCGCTGGTGGCGGTGGACAAGCAGTCGGACCCCGAGGCGGTCATCAAGGGGGTCCATCTCATTTACCGGCAGCTCTTGGGGCTGCTGGAGCGGGAAGGGGTGCAGCGCATCCAGACGGTCGGGCAGCGGTTCGATCCGCACCTGCATGAGGCCGTGGCGGAAGTGGTACCGCAGGACCGGCAGGCCGACGGCACGATTGTGGAGGAAGTCCACGTGGGCTACACCATGCATGGCAAGGTGGTGCGGCCGGCGATGGTAAAAGTGGCGAAACAACTAAGACCAGAGACAGGAGACCAGAGACCAGAGACTCAAGATACGCCAAAGAGTTAGCGGTCTCTTGTCTCAAGTCTCATGTCTCATGTCTGAATAGGAGGAATCACTAATGGCAAAAGTGATTGGCATTGACTTAGGGACTTCAAACTCCGCCTGCGCCGTCATGGAGCACGGGCGGCCGGCGATTGTGCCTTCCGCGGAGGGCACCAGCGTCGGAGGGAAAGCGTTCCCGTCCTATGTCGCGTTCACCAAAGACGGGCAGCTGCTCGTCGGGGAGCCGGCGCGCCGTCAGGCGGCGACCAACGCCGACGGGACGGTGATCGCAGCCAAGCGGAAGATGGGCACGGACCACGTCTATAAGATTCACGGCAAGGAATACACGCCGCAGCAGATCTCCGCCTTCATCCTGCAGAAGGTCAAGCGGGATGCGGAGGCGTTCCTGGGCGAGCCGGTGAAGGAAGCCGTGATCACCGTGCCGGCGTACTTCAACGACAACCAGCGCCAGGCGACCAAGGACGCCGGGGCGATTGCGGGCCTGGAGGTGCTGCGGATTGTCAATGAGCCGACGGCGGCCTGCCTGGCCTACGGCCTCGATAAGGCGGGCAAGGAGCAGAAGATCCTCGTGTTCGACCTGGGCGGCGGGACGCTCGATGTGACCGTCATGGACATGGCGCAGGGCGTCTTTGAGGTCAAGGCCACCAACGGGGACACCCAGCTCGGCGGCACCGACATGGACAACACGCTCATCGACTACATCGCGACGGAGTTCAAGAAGGAGTCGGGCCTCGACGTGCGCAACGACACGATGGCCACCCAGCGCATCCGCGAAGCGGCGGAGAAGGCGAAGATCGAGCTCTCGAACGTGCTGGAGACGGACCTCAACCTGCCCTTCATCACGGCGGATGCCAGCGGCCCCAAGCACCTCACGATGAAGCTGTCGCGGGCGACGCTGGAGCGGCTGATCGCTCCCATCATCGAGCGCTGCCGCGGGCCGCTCCAACACGCGATGGACGACGCCAAGCTTAAGCCCAGCGGCATCGATCGGATCATCCTCGTCGGCGGACCCACGCGGATGCCGATTGTCCAACGGTTTGTGGAGGAGACGGTCGGCAAGCAGGTCGAGCGAGGGGTGGACCCGATGGAATGCGTGGCGATGGGTGCCGCAGTGCAGGCCGGCATCATCAAAGGCGATGTCAAGGATGTGTTGCTGCTGGACGTGACACCGCTGTCGCTCGGCATCGAGACGCTGGGCGGGGTCTCCACCAAGCTCATCGAGCGCAACACGACAATCCCGACGAAAAAGAGCCAGGTGTTCTCGACGGCGGCCGACAACCAGCCGGCGGTCACCGTGCGGGTGCTCCAGGGGGAACGGCCCATGGCGAACGACAACGTCGAGCTGGGCCGGTTTGACCTGGTCGGCATTCCGCCGGCCCCGCGCGGCCGGCCGCAGATTGAGGTCACCTTCGACATCGATGCCAACGGCATCGTGCACGTCTCGGCGAAGGACTTAGGGACAGGCAAAGAGCAGTCGATCCGGATCACCGCACCGGAAAAGCTGTCCAAAGGTGAGATCGAAACGATGGTCAAGCAGGCGGAGCAGTTCGCCGAGGCTGACAAGAAGCGGCAGGAGCTTGCCGAGGCCAAGAATCAGGCGGACAGTGCGATCTACCAAACCGAGAACAACCTGAAAGAGTTCGGCGAGAAGCTCAGCGCCGCGGACCGCGGGACGATCGAAGAAAAGGCCAAGGCGGTGAAAGACGCGCTGAGCAGCGAGGACGCCGAGCGCATCAAGCGCACCACCGATGAACTGCTGCAAGCGTCTCACAAGCTGGCGGAGGAAGTGTATAAGAAGAGCCAGGCGCAAGGCGCAAGGGACAAGGGGCAAGGCAAGGAAGCGCAAGAGGAGCCGGCGGGAAAGCCTGGCGGCGAGAAGGACGACAAGGTGGTGGACGCCGAGTTCAAGGTGGAAGACGATAAGTGAGGAAGAGTGAGAAGAGTGGCAAGAGTGTTGAGAGTGTAAAGAGTGGCAAAGTGGCTGAGTGGCCCAGTGGTTAGCGTAGAGCGGATAGCGTTTAGCGTATAGGAAAAGCAGTTTTTCCTTTCTATTCTATACGCTGAACGCTCTACGCTATCCGCTAAACGGGGAGGCGGCATGGATCTCAAGCGGTGGCTGTTGGCGGCGGTAGGGGCGTTTGTGGTGGTGTTTGCGACGGAATTTGTGATTCACCATCTCTGGCTGGGCGAGTTCTATAAGGCCCATGCCCAGTGGTGGCGTCCCGAAGCCGAGATGAATTCGATGATGCACCTCATGCTGCTGGCGCAGATCATCTTCGCGGCGCTGCTACCGATGGTCTATGCGAAGGGCTATGAGTCCGGCAAAAGCGGTGTGGGGCAGGGCGTGCGGTTTGGGGTGTTGATCGGGCTGTTGATGACGGTGCCGATGAGCCTCATGAATTACGTCATCTATCCGTATCCGTCGTCCTTGATCATCAACTGGGTCCTCGGCGGGATGGTCGAGTACATCCTCGCCGGCGCCGTGATCGGCTTACTCTATAAGCCCGCCAAGTAAGTGGCCCAGGGCAAAGTGGCTGAGTGGCCTAGTTAGTTCGTAGTTCAAAGTTCGAAGTCAAAAGAGATCGTGAGCGTCATCAGTGATTCATCTGATTAGAGAGCGGGCGACGGCTGAGCAGGTGCACGAGATGCTCGAGGTGTTGCAGACCTATATCAAGCTCGCCGTTGATGTTCGTCGGAATATCGTCGCCGGCGGGGGGGGCATGCACGCAGACTGTGAGGCGGCACTCTTAGAAGACGGCAGTCAGCAAGCCGACGTGTGGGGCGCTGATTGGATTCCAAAGAGCAGGGACGTTCGATTTGAGTCGTTGATTAACATTCGTCCGAAACAGGGCAATCGAAAGATGGCGATTGAGGACGTGTCCCTGCGGCAAACGATCGAACAGATTGTACGCGAACGGTTCAACGCCTAATGGTCTCGGAGCAGATCCGCCAGCGATTTCTACGAGATCCGTTGCCAATCCGTTTGGGCGGATTAGCAGCAGATCTGGCTCGGATTTCATCGTTTGCTGAAAATCCCGACAATCGAGAGGCCGTCGCGAGTGTGTTAGAGGAGAGCAAGTCCTTTGCGGAATGGATCGCACCGGATGCGCCGCTTGAAACGCAGGAATTCTTGGCGAAGTTGCAGGTGATCCTCGCCCTGTGGGAGCGGGGGTGGTTGACGGGCCAGCCGGTTCCGACTATGCGGCACGAGGCTACGCGCAAGTCGGAGGAGCTGTTGAAACTCGCTGGTTTCTAGCGGATAGCGTACAGCGTTTAGCGGATCGCACGAAGTGAAAAGACCACGCAAAGCTCTGCAACGAAGTGAGCGCAAACAATGGCTGTTTGTGATTCCGTCTCGGCTGGGTTACAGTGTGCGTACAACGCCGGGCTATTGGCGGTTGATCACGACTGTGAAACATCCGACGCTTGCCGGAAAAGAACGGGCAGTCATTCGCACATTGACGACGCCTGATGAAATACGCCGAAGCAAGGTTGATGCCTCGGTGTTCATGTTTTATCGGAAACTGAACGGCAAGTATCTCTGCGTGGTGACCAAACGGCTGGCGGCGAAAGCGGGATTCATTATGACTGCCTATG
>Ga0209515_10003153_pt1 | contig 24053 bp, 23 predicted proteins | sample Subgroupgradi54m_FD_187454 | JGI IMG/M metagenome (GOLD analysis project Ga0209515, IMG submission 187454) | Subsurface groundwater microbial communities from S. Glens Falls, New York, USA - GMW60B uncontaminated upgradient, 5.4 m (SPAdes)... ... | reverse complement strand
TAGGAATCTTAAATTTGGCAAATAATTTTTTAATTCTAATCATAATTGTGTTTCTAAACATTTAGCTCTATTTATTTCCAGATCCTGTTCTAAATCTTCCGGCACAGATAGTTGGGCATTTCTTAATATCAAATCTGCCTGGTTACAAAAAGTGATCACTTGGCTTTTTAATAGGTTAGCTTGAGATGTTGGTAAAGATTGTAAATTATCTAAAGCTCGATTGATTTGGTCATTAAATCTTTGAGAAGCAAAGTTGGCGGTGGAGAAATCAGCTTTGATAATATTTTCATTAATATCTTTGATTTTATCAACTGAATTAATAATTAACTGTGCTGTTTGTTTTTTTGGATCAGTGATTTGATTTAAAGTTTCTTCTTCTTTTTTAGCTTCATCAACTGATTTAGGATTAATACTTTCTGGTGAACTAGTCAACTCTTCTGGATTTAAAACAGCCTGTGTTTGTGAAATAGTTTGTTGTAATTGTTCATTTGCTAAGTTAGGGGGGGCAGCTGAAGGACTGGGACTAGCAGCTTCTGTGGGGACAGGTGATACTTCGATAATCTGATTTAGATTATTCATTTGTTGAGTGAATTCAGGTTGGGTATTAGTAGGTTGTTGATTAGTGGCAGGTGTAGAAGACGGTTCTGGTTGAGTAGCAAATAAGGGTGTTGCTTGGGTTGGTTCCGGGATAGAAGTAGCCTCAGGTGTTTGTGGGGAGGCTGATGGTTGGGATGAACTAGGTGTTTCTTGAGTTGTGGGGGCAGGTGTGCTTTCAGGTGGTGGGGGATTTTCTGGCGCGCCAGCAACTGGTTGGCTATTTGATTCAGGAGGAGGAGTTGGTTGATCAGTTGGTATAGTTGTTTCCTGAGTAATTTGGACTCCCAGGACATTTCTCATATCATGTTTGATAGGAGTTAAAGTATTTGGTGACAAATTTACTATCAATAGAGAAAAGATCAATTGGGCCACTAACACATAAGGTAAAAAAGGCATATTCTAGTTGTAGCTTATAAAGGAATAATAGTCAACATTTCAAACTTCTGGACTTATCTGGAATGGAATCCTTACCTTTGATAATCTTTAATAATAGTTTGTAAATAATCTAAACAGAAGTTTTTAGCATCATCTGAAAGAGTATTACAAACTTTAGGAGCATTTTCTTTCCAGTTGGGCAAATTTTGAAAAATTAACTCACCAGCTGCAGCCTTGATACATCTTGTTTTAAACTCCTGGTTTTCTATTTTCCCACAAAGATCAATAATTATATCCGGATTATTTTGCGACCTTGCCACTGCATTAAAACCCAAAGCATCAAAACAGGAATTTTTTAAATTCTGACTTTGGGCCATATTACAGATATTAATAACATCATCAAAACTTTTATTAAATCTGGTTATTAAAACAACCGGCAAATTTCTTCCGCAGGAAAAAACAAATTTTTCATCCAAACTATCACAAGGATATAAAGGATCATCAGTTTTGTAAAAATTGGGTACAGCATTTCTGGAAAATTCCATAAAAACACCGTCATAACAATATTGGGCTCCTTGAGTTAACCTATCACAAGCCTTTAAAGAATTGTTAATATCCGATGTTCTATAAAAACTGGCTACTCCATGACCTATACCGTGAATACAACTGGCAACAGGTCCATTTATTCCTTGACCAATTTGTTCACAACTTTTTTGGGCCTCATTTAGCTTATCCAAGCTTTCTAAAAAAGCTTTATCCAAAAAACCATGGAAGCAGCCAAAAGCAAATGTGGAATCGCAAAGGCCCAGTCCTGATAAACCTTTAGCATCAAAAATTAGGTTTCCTGCAAGATGAGCCAGATCATGAATTTCTCCTTCAGATCCTGTTTGATCCTTAAAGCTTTCTTTCAAAAAAACCCAGGTTTTTTCCACTCCATCCTTTTTTGCCATATTCTTTAGTATTTCTTGTTTTTTGGTACTATCCAATTTTACAAAATCAGCCTTGTTTATTTTTTTATCTACCTTAAACAATTTCTTAAAATAATCTATGACATTAGAAACAATATGCTTGATTTTATCTTTTGACGTCTCTTGAGATATCTGATTAACTTGGTTTTTTCCGGTAACTGCAATAGAACCTTTAATATGCGGGAATAGGTGATCATGAAATTTCCAAACACCATTTTTTTTAAATTGAAATTTCCAACTCTGTCCGGGACTAACACCTTTTTGCGGATCAAACTCTGGATAAATTTGATGAGTAGGATGAACATCCGATGCAGGCCAGTGGTCTTTATTATCCTCATTTTTAAACTCTATAATTGAGTTTTGCTCTATGGATAAATCAGATGGTTCAAAACCATTTTTGGTCATTTTAATAACATATTTATTTTCCCCTTTGCACCATAAAGCATATTGAGGATTTTCTAACTTATCACAAAGTTTTGATAAATTATTAGGATCATTTGACCAGGGTGAAATGGAAATTCCATACTGATTAAAACAACTCTTTTGGTATTGAGAAGGTACCTGAGAGCAAAAATCAAATCCCCGGGATGCATCATCCCGATATCTTATGGCCAAGGCATCAACTGCTCCCTGGTAGCAATAACTTTGATAGTTTTCCTCTTCTATTAAACTACAATTGTCTATTATAGTTTTTGTTACTTGGGTAAACCCTACCAGATTACTACCTATTGTTAGAAAACAGGCAGGGCGAAAGTCTTGGGGAACCTGCATACACATCTTTGCCACTTGCCCCCAATTACTTTGACTGATAATGGCAAAGTGAGAACTTTGATAACGATAACAAACACCCAAGTATTTTTTATCCAAAATATCACAAGGATATAAAGGATCATCAGCTTTGATAAACTTTGAGGGATGATCCAAATTGGTGGAGGAAGAGGAGTTTTCCATAAAAGCACCACCGTAACATGTCTGCTGTTTTTGTTCATCTTCTAACAGGTCACAAAGTTTTAAGGCCTTTGGTAAATCAGCATCTGTAATATACATTGTGCCATGACCTATACCATGAAGACACTCATCAAAAAGTAGAGGCACTTTATAATCTGACTTTTGTCCGCAAATTTTTATGATCTCCTGTTTTATCTGGTCGTAATTACTACTCAAATCTAGGGATAAATTTTTCTCGGATAAATATTCCTCAATTACCCCATGATAACAACCTCCATGACAAACAGAGGTACAAGAATCATAAACTTTGGAGATGCTTTGTTCTTTTTGGTATGAAAGTCTGGTTAAATAATGTGTCAGTTCATGACATCTGCTGAAAACTTCCGGATATTGCTCATTATCCGAGAGCATTTGCAAGAGAGCAGGTAAATCATATTGGGAAAAAAATATTGCTGCCAAATCTTTATAGCAATTATCTCTACCACCTTTTTTAAAACAGATATCCATTTGAGATCTAATATAATCATTTCGATCATCACTTTCTATTTTTAACCTCAGCTGACCAGAAGAAGTTATTCTTTCTACTTCTTTTTGAAGATCTATTTTTTTTGTATTATCTTTTTTTACTTCAGTTAAATTTCCATCCTCTCCAGTAACTATCATAAGACCCTCGTTTTTAGGGTAAAGATGGTCATGAAATTTAAAAGATCCTGCTCTTTGAGGTTTAAAAGTCCAAGATTGATTAGGTGAAATTGGTCTTTTGGGGTCAAACTCAGGATAAATTTCATGAGTTGGGTGAATATTTGAAGCAGGCCAGTGATCCACCTCATCAGCATTAAAAAAGACTATATAAGAGTTTGTATCTAAAGTTACCTCACTTGGATCAAATCCATCTTTGGTCATGTTAACTCTAGTAACAAGGCTGTGTGCAAATACAGGGGTAGGTAGAAGTATTAAAATTAAAACAAGGACAATCAATCTAATCATCAGCTGATCCTTTTAGCCAAATATATCGATAAAGGATATCTTATAAAAACTGGTTTGACAATAGAATGTTTAGGATAAAGGATAGTAAAATTTTTGATGCATTCCCGTGATGTTAAATTACCAGAAAACTCAAAGCAGTTAACAAAAATGTACTTGTCATCATTTGTTTGGACGATGTTAAAAGGGCTATCATCAGAAATTTTACCCAATTTTACATTTAATTTTTTTTCCAAAGGAACCATTAAAATAGTATCTAAAGTGGGATATCTAAAAGTTGTTTTATCTGAAGCAAAAGAAATTATTTGGAAAGAGTTTGGGGTTAAATCCTCGTTTTGTATTGCATCAGCTGATCCTTTTATTAAAGACCCATCTTCACCCGGGTGAGTTTCAGGAATCCAGAAATTAAAATCTGACGAAAATGTTTTAAACATCAGTAACACTAAAATAAATTCTACTGTAAGCTTAAGTAACTTTCTTGACTTTAAAAAATGCAGAGTTGAGAAAAAGGAAATTACCACCTCAGAGACAAGAATTGTAAATATACCAAAGCAAAGTATTAAATAATGCAGCTGGTTTTTATTAAAAAAAGAGGACAAAACAACTGGTGTTAAGAAAAATAATATTCCCAAAAAAAAGATTATTTTTCTTTTTAAATTTTGCGTCAAAATATAAAAAATTGTCAGTAAGATTAGTGTCAGCAGGGTGATTAGATTTAGAGAAAAAGATTGCATGATTTGAGTAAAGTTGTAAACTAAATTATCAGTGTAGTTTTTGATTGATGTAATGAAGTAAGGGCTACCAAAATATGCATTGATATATTTGGCATTACTCATAAAATAAATAAGAACTGGTATTCGAAAGATAACTGTACTAAGAAAACTTACCAAAAATGCTCCCAGATAAAATTTTAGAGATTTCTTTTGTGATTTAAGAATATAGATGGTGATTAAGGTAAATGGTATTACCCAAGGCGTTGATGAATTATGTAAAGTAATGGCAAAAGTTAGCATAAAAAGACTACTTAACAATAACTTGTAACTTTTCTTATAATAAGAAAGTATCAGCAAAAGTAGACTAAGATAGGAAAAGGGCTGCATCAAATTAGGCTGCCAGATAGATTCTGACTGGCGCAGCACTTCTGGAATAAAACTAAAAAGTAGCGCCGCTACTATCCCAACCGGATTCCCAAAAGCAACTTTTCCAACAAGATAGACTAGAGCTATCATAAAAACTTGAAAGAAAATATTGATTAAAGATAAGGACATTAAATTATCATAAGGCATTAGGAAAATGGCTAAAATATAATAATATAAGGGGCTGTCCCGAAACCCACTTTCAAAAAGCAAATTAAACGGACCCACCAGTGGTAACTCGCCAAACTGTTTGATATAGTGAGCCACTAAATAGTCTCTTGTACCATCTCCCCATTTTGAGGTATGAATGATTGGATACTCCAGTCTTGACATTCTAAAAATTAGACTGACAATAAGTAACAGAAAGATTAGTATAGTATAAAAGTTAAACTTCATTGATAATAATTATATGGAAAAAAGTAATCGCTTGACTATAGTTGTTTTTATCATAATAATTTTTGTTTTGCTGATAGGATATTTTTTCAAGCAAGTCCCAAAAATACAAAAAACAGAAACCCCAACCAAAACTTATGCTGAAATTGAACTTATTAAAAATGCCAAAAGCTTGGATGAAAAAGTTAAAATTTATAAAAACCTAATAGAAAAAGCCGGGCCAATAGAAGCCCAAGAACAGCTGCAACACTCAGGTTTACCTTTTGATGGAGAAACTCATCTTTTAAATCATACTGTGGGAGATTATCTCTATGATAAATATAAGAGTGCTGGTCTTACTTTTTGCAAAGACTATTTTCTGTCTTCTTGTTATCATGGATTTGTAATTAGAGCCATAGGTGATGGAGGGATTGATTTACTAAAAGAGGTTGTTAAATCTTGTCAAGATAACGGTGAACATGTGGTAATTCAATGCGCTCATGCCATAGGCCATGGCTTTTTGGCTTTTGATGGTTATAAATACTTGACTCAAGCTTTAGATGATTGCGATAAGTTATCTCAAAAATCAAGGGATTTTCCTACCTTTAACTGTTATGACGGGGTTTTTATGGAAAATGTTTTTGCTGTTCATGATGATGGTAAGCCTTCTCCTGATAGGTGGTTACGCCAGGATGACCCGATTTATCCTTGTGATGAACCTAAAATCCCTAATCAATACATTAAAGCCTGCTGGTCTAATCAGCCTTCCTGGATGTATCAGCTTTTTGGAGGAGATTTGCATAAAGTAGCACAAAATTGTCTGGAAGTAAAAAATCAGGAGCATCAAAATACATGTTTTGATGCTTTAGCCCGTCAAATTCATCCATTATCCAAAGGCAGTGTTGATGAATCTTTTAGAATGTGCAGTTTAATGCCGGAGGGTTGGGTAGATCCTTGTCTTGTTTCCATTTCCAAAGCTTTTTTCTCTGTTGGAGATCGTAATGCTCCATTTGAGATATGCTCAAGAATTCACTCAAAATCTTTATGTTACCAAGAACTTATCACTATTATATCTGTTTATGTTAAGAACAGGCAAGAAAGAAACAATGTTTGTAACCAGTTTTTAGATAAGCAATGGGTTAGTGATTGTAAGAAGGCCTGAAAATACTATCTTCCTAAAAACTCCAAGAACTGTTCCCATAAACTCTTACTTCTGGCTGTACTTATACCATGTACTCCGACTGGGGTTGGGTATGAATAGGCTTGAGGAGTAGGATAGCTATAAGCTTGAGGTGTAGGATAAGAGTAAGTCTGAGGGGTTGGGTAGGAATATGCTTGAGGTGTAGGGTATGAATAGGCTTGAGGAGTGGGGTAGCTGTAAGCAGCTGGTGTAGGATAGCTGTAGCTATAAGGTGTAGGGTATGAGTACGAGTAAGGAGTTGGGTAAGAATAACTGGATGGTGTTGGATAGGAATAATAGCTGTAAGGGGTAGGGTAAGAGTAGCTAGAAGGAGTCGGATAGGAGTAGGTTACACCTGGTGTTGGGTAAGCGTAGTAAGTATAAGGAGTAGGGTAGGAATATGTTCCACCAGGAGTTGGATAAGAATAAGTACCACTTGGTGTCGGGTAAGAATAACTATATGGAGTAGGATAGGAATATGAGCCTCCTGGTGTTGGGTATGAATACGAGTAGGGTGTTGGATAAGAGTAAGTATCTTTAAATCCTGCACACTGGCAAGTAGTACCTGTCCAGCTACATCCATATCTGCTACATTCAGCTGCAGGGTTGCCAAAATATGAGTTTGTTGGAGTTGTGGATGTGGCAGTGGTTGTTACCTTACATTTATCCGGGTTTTTGGTACAAAAATCTTCAAACTGTGTTCTCTGGGCAGTTGTGTCTAACCCTCCTTGAGTTCCTGGTTTACATTTATCCGGGTTTGCCTGACAAAAGCTGGCATATTTTTGGCCTTCTTGGGCAGTCTCTTTAGTCTCTCCATAAAAACCACACTGACAACCCTTACTAGACCAGGAACAATTAGGAGTCCTGTTACACATCTCTTGCGGATTATATTTGGTCTGTGTCACATTTGCTTGGTCTCCTGCTTTAAATCCACACTCTTGGGGATGAGTTTGACAATAAGACTTACAGGAAGCTTCATTATTACAACCTCCAGGTCCTGAGAAAGTACCTCCACTGACACTAGTAAAACCTGAACAAACTTGGAAATTATTAGGATCAGAGCAAAAACTTTTACAAGTTGCCTCTGATGTACAACCTCCCGGGCCTACCTTATGTTCTCCTCCTTGAAGACCCACCTGCTTGGCAAAGTCAGCACACTTCCCTTTGTTGGCTTCTTGTTCGCAGTAAGATTTACAAGAATCGCTAGAAGTACATCCCAAAATTTGTTTGGCCTTTTCTACAACAGGTGCTTGCCCAGGATCTTGCACAACTCCTCCTGTGATACCCTTACTTTGAGCAAAAGAACTACATTTATCATAATTTGCCGGAATTTTACAGAAGTTTTGACAAGAGGCAAAAGAATCACAACCTAAAGCTGTTTTTGCCTCAGTTAATACTTTATCTTTTTCTTTTTCTAATCTATCTTCCTTATAAAAACCTTTTTGCTTGGCAAAGTTAATACAAGTTGAAGAGTTGACCGGATCCTCGCAAAAGCTTCTACATGAAGCATAATCTGCACAATTACCTAAAGCAACAACTGGGAAGATAATATTGTATTTTTTGGCTGCATCTGCTGATTGGGAAGCTTGAGGAGTTTGAGCAAAAACTGTTTTAAGACCCAAAAAAACCATTAGAAATAAAAGCGCAAAGAATATTATTCCTAACTGTTTTAATGATAAACGTATACTCATTTTTTATTTTAGAGAATCAAATGGATTTTTATAACCGGCAAAAGGGTTGGTATATTGAGCATTTTTATCAAAGGGATTCTGATACTGAGTCTGGAGAGAAACCGTTGGTTCTTTTCCTTTAGGGGTTATTTTTATAATACTGGGAGCCGGATTTTTGATTACTCCAATATAAATAAGGAGAAAAACAGCCGCTGCTATAATTAGCAGTAAAAGAAAAGGCGCAACTAGGGCAATAACTCCTTTTTGATTCATTTCGGGTTCTAATTAATTATGAACATTTCTTGTATCTTCTTGTCAATACCCAATTCACCTTCAGTCCACAAAGATATTTACCTTATTTCACCCGGGGTTTTAGTACCTGAGAATTTTTGGCAAAAGAGAAGAGTATAGTAAAGCAGCCAATAATAAATTTTGCCATGGTAATACATTGAAGATTTTTTCAGCTGCTCATATGATTTGATAATCCCTTGTTTTTTTGTGGAAGCTCCATGATGATGTAAAAACTTAACTTGTGGAACAAAATAAATTGGGACATTGTATTTTTTTAAACGTCTGGCATATTCTACATCTTCAAATAGGATAAAAATGTTTTCATCCAGTAAACCAACTCTATCCAAAATTTTTCTGGGGATTAAATATGCTGCCATAGCTGTTCCATCTACCTGCACTATTTTTTCTCCTTCAGGAACATACATAAAATAAGCTCCTGTCTGCCTTAAAAAATATTCCTTTAAGGTACCGGTTATAGTCGGCAAATGAAAAACTGAATCCTGAATAACTCCACTGGGGAAAATTAACTTTCCTCCTAAAACAGCTTCTCCTTTAAATTTATCTTCCACTTTTGTTAGCTCTAAAAGAGCATCTTTTAAAACCTCAATATCTGAATTAAGCATTAAATAATACTCACCAAGAGAATACTTAATAGTCTTGTTGTAACCTTTGGAAAAACCTTCATTTTCCTGATTTTGTAAATATTTTACCTTTGGTAAATACTCTTGTATTACCTCTTTGCATGGATCAACCATTCCATTATCCAGAACTATTATCTCCATACTGTCCGCAGCAAAACCAGACTCTTTGTTAAAAATGCTTTGCAAAAGTTTTCTGGTTAAATCCGCCGTATTATAATTAACAATTCCTATAGAGAGTTTTAATGGATACTCAACATCCGTATTCCCACTTTCTATGTGGGAACGTACATTTCCTTGTCCTGTTATTCCCAAATAATAATCTAAAACACCTAATCTTTGAGCTGGACGACCAAAGAATAAAAGCTTAAAGGCTTCCCTTATTAAAGCAAATTTAGTTTTCGGTGAGGCATACTGCATGCCGAAAAGAAGCCTGTTTCTGGTATGGTAATAATCTGTTAACTTTGAACCGATTCCGGTAGATCTGGAAACTTTGTGATAAATATGTGTATTGCCACAGTAATATAATTTATATCCGGCATCCAAAATTTTTTTATTGAAATGGGCATCCTCAAAATAAAGAAAATATTCTCCTTCAAATCCACCTACTTTCTCTAAAACTTCTCTTTTGATTAAAAAACAAGCTCCGGTTATAAATGCCGTTTCTTCAACATCATTATATTGACCCTTATCAACCTCATCTATGCCTCTATGTACAGATTGAATATTATTCCAGTCAAAAAAACCTCCGCCATACCAGATAACTTTTCCTAAATCTTTGTCTTCATATCTGTCTTTGTGAAATTCAAATCCTTTTTCAAATAATATTTTAGGGGCAGCTATTCCTATTTTTGGATCAGCTTTGGTTATATTAATAAGTTTTTGCAAAATATCCGCATCAGCTATTTTTGCATCATTATTTATTAAGAAAAAATAATCAGCACCCCATATTTTTGCATATTCTAATCCTTTGTTATAACCTCCGCCAAATCCTAAATTCTTTCCAGTTTGTAAAATATCCACATTAGGGAATTTTGCATGAATTTCACTAACACTACCATCGCCAGAAGCATTATCCACCATAATAATTTTCAATTGTCCATTCTCAATTGTCAATTTTTTAAAAGATTCCAAAAGCTCTAGAGTATCATACTTGCCATTATAATTTAATGTAATAATTGCAACTTTCATATCACACCAAGTCCTCCCATATATGCGTTAGCTCTGTTGAATTTGCCCAAAAAGGAAAATGCGATTATCCGTATAATTAGACCTAGTATTAAAAACACTTTAACTAAAGGATATGCAAGACAATAGTATTTTTTAAGATAAACTTTAAGCCCTGACAGTTCTCTTATAAATATTACACTTTTATCTGCGGAAGAACTTGCTCCATGCAGATGTGTAACTTGAATTGATGGCACATACCAAATATTAAAACCAGCCAGATCAATTCTTTTACACAGTTCAACTTCTTCCAGATACATAAAAATACTTTCATCAAACCCTCCTACTTTTATAAATACTTCTCTTTTTAGCATAAAAAAAGCTCCTGATACCCAGCCTACTTCTTTTGCATTTGAAAAAAAGGATTTGTAATTTGGATGAAACGGAAAAGTTAACTCTTTAACTACCGGGATTAAAGAAAGACCTAGAATCCAACAGGGAATATTAAAAGGGGAAGGTAGATTTCCGGCAGATGGTTGAAAACTTCCATCTCCAAAAATAAGTTTTGGGCCTAATACATCACAATCGGGATTTTTTTGAAAATATTCCAAAGAGGCAGTTATTGAATCATCCTCAACATATACATCTGAATTAAGAAGTAATATGTAAGGGTTTTTAGCTTGCTTTAAACCAATATTATTGCCCTTAGAAAACCCGGTATTTTCTTTGGATTCAATAAGCCTTACATATGGATGATTTCTTTTAATCATCTCAACTGATCCGTCACTTGAGGCATTATCTAATACTATTATCTCTATTTTATTCTTTAGTTTTCTCTGACAGCTGACGACTGATGACTGAAGTCTTCTTAGACATTCATCAGTAATATCCTTTGTATTGTAGCTTAGTACTATTGTCGAGAGATCCATAATTTGGCCTTTCTATAGTGTTCCAATAATTTTATCCCTAATAATATCAGATCCCGAAATATAGAAGGATATTTTTTATAATAGTGCTTCATATAGAATATTCGCATAGCAGAAATTCCATGTGATATAGCTTTTGCTTTTACTTTGCCTGAAGAAGAACCTTTATAATGAATAATTTTAACCTCGGGATAAAAAAATATCTTCCAGCCTTTTTCCTTTAAGCAGTAGCAAAATTCTATATCCTCACCATTCCAAAAATAATCCTTGTCCCACCAACCAACCTGATCTCCTGCAATTTTTCTCACCATCATAAAAGCTCCTGTTAAACAATCTATTTCATGAATGGTCTTAACATTCAAAAAAGTTGCTGTATAACGGGCAAAAATAGGAGAGTGAGGAAAAATTTTAGAAAGACCACTAAAATAACAAAAAGCATTCCAGGGAGTAGGAAAACCTCTATGACAAGAATAATCCAGTCTTCCATCAGGAAGTTCCACTCTACAAGTTACAGCCCCAATATCTGGGTTTGACTCAAGAAACTTAAGCGACTTACTTATTACATCACCAACCACTATAGTATCAGGATTTAAAAATAAAATCACAGGAGCTTTAGCATATTTAACACCCACATTATTCCCCTGAGCAAAACCAAGGTTTGAATTATTTCTATATATTTCTACTGTATTTCTATATATTTCTTTTACTTTCTCAACCGATCCATCCTCAGATGCATTATCCACTACAATAATCTGCCAATTATATTCTTTCCCTTTGTTTTTAAAGATAGATTCTAAACAATTTATTAAGAGTTCTTTAACATTGTAGTTAAGTATAATAATAGAAAGATCTGGGCTTTCTGAACCTGTCATGTAGATTATTGTATAACAGTAAAAGGGGGATTACCAATCTATCTAACGCCGTGTCTTCTTTTAATTCTTAGTTGTACCAAGGATTTTTCTAAATTGGCTAAAGTTTCTGCGTATTCTTCATCAGATAAAGTTTGGGATAAAGCCTGTTCTGCCCGCTTTTTTGCTTCTTCAACTACTTTTTCATCTATATCTTGAGCATAAGTTGCCAAATCTGTCATTACAGTTAAAACATTGTCTGCAACTTGTAAAAACCCTCCACCAATTGCCATAGAATCTTCTTTACCGGCTTTTTTGATAATCAGCTCCCCTGGAGCAAGTTGTGCCATCAAATTTGCGTGATTTGGCAAAATTCCAATTTGTCCCATGTCAGTTGAGACATTAACCTGAGAAACCACTTCATCAAATATTAACTTTTCCGGAGTAACAATTTTAAGATGTAACTGAGCCATATGATGATTATACCTTAATATCAAATATACCCTGAATGGTCAACTATTTTTAAAACCTCTCTTGTATCTTCTTCAATTAAAATCGGCACAGGAATTATTTCTCCTTTTTCAACCATCTCACCTAAATTCTTATCTTCAATCAATCTTATAAAAAGCCCTGCATTTGAACCCATTATTCTTTGCAGCACCTGATTATTTTCTCTTAAGTCTCTGCTATTTACGCTGTTACAAACAAAGAGAATATAAGGCTTCATTTTTGATGAATCTCCTATAATAGAAAGCATGGTATTAATATTGCCAATTGCTTGCTTTGGATCAGATGGGGTAGAAGCAAAACCTTGATTTTCTGGATCAAATTTACCAATTGTGGCCCCTCTCATCGCCACAGCCATATAAGATTCTCCATGTTTGGCAAAAGCATGATCAGCAATTTTTCGCTTTATCATACAAAGCCCGGTTAAATATTGAAAAGCAATATTTCTTATTAAAATAAATCTAAGACCCTTTTTTTGATCTGGAGTTAAATCCTCATAATGCACATCTATATATTTATCAACCTCTACTAAAGCTTCATTTGCAACCTTTGAATCTAGTAAGCTTTCGGTTATCTTTAATACATTTTGTGCAAATGCCACAGAGTATTTTAGGTCTGTAAATTTTTCTCTAAATGATCCAAAAACAATATTATCTTTAATGAACGAGTTCTTTCCTTTGGAAATAGAATATTCATCCAATTTATCTTTGTATTTATTAGTCAGATCTGTGGTAGAAAGAGATTTCTTTTCTAATCTTTGATTATAATTTAAAATTATGCCAAAAGTATCAGTATCATAGACTGCTGCAATCCCTACGACTTTTAGAGGTTTTAAGCCAAGTTGGGCTTTAAATTCATTATAAATATTGAAAAGTGCCGGAATAGTTTTTTCTTTAATAATTTTTAAATTTGCATCTTCAAGCGAAAGCTTAGGATCAATGAGTCCCATTTTCTTTTTAACAGCCATAGCACCACAACCATGATGAGGATTAGATAAGGAAGTATGGGCAAAAACAATTTCCAAAAAATCATCTCCGGTTGTTGCAATCCTTCTTAAAGCTTCATTAAGGTCTGAGGAATCAGGGATTAGTTTATTGTCTGATTTTCTTTTCATAGTAGTAATTTCACCTGCCGGAGTTTCAAAATGGCGGGCGAATCTTCCGCCTAAAAAAATGGCAGGAATTCTTCCATCAATGCAGAATACAAATCCTAAAGAGATAGCTCCTAATAACTGTCTTTTTCTTTTTACAATTTTTCTATATCCGGGAGTAGACAAAATTTTCGCAACCTGATTATTTCTCTCTATAATATTCCAGATTCTTTCTTTATCTTTGTTTGCAACTTTAAAACCAGTATGACTGCCAAGATGATCAAGATATAAATCCAGTTGCTCTTCTAAATAATCCTTAGAAGCAGCCAGGTTAATTTTTCTACCTTGATAGATTTTTCTAAAAATTTCTTTAACTTTGTTATTTATATGGGTTGGCTGTATTTGCATACTCTTGCTAACAAATAATTATACTCCTATTTGCAAAGGTCACCAGTTCTCAAATTGAAAAAAGGTAAGAATTGGACTAGAATCACAGGTTAATGGATGATAATAAAAATTTAACTGTTCCAAATACAAATATTGCCAATCCTTCAAATAATTATGCTCTTACCAGAGCAAAATCATTTAAGGTAATTTCACCTTCGCAAAATTACGCTCAATATATAAAAACTGTAAAGGCTTATGCTTTGGCTGGCATGCCATTTGAGCATATTGCTAATGCCGGGGATCATCTAGGAGATTTGACAGAAAGAGGGGAAGTTAATGCTGCAATCGAGGCAGGATGGAGACAGAAAAAGACAGGAGAGGTAGTTGAAGATAAAAGCAAACTACTTGCATGGCAAAACAGGGGAGAGACAATTTCTGTTTCACATCAATTATCATCAGGTACTGCAAATTCCGGCCCTGGATTGATCCCTGTTTCAAATGCGCTAACTTCACAAGACTCACAATCCCCACAAACGTTGAATGTACTGGAAGGAATAGAGATTGACAACAAACAAGCTCCGGCTATCCCTCAAAATACTATATCTAATACTTCTGATTTGGAAAATAATCCTTATTTAAAAGTTAAACCTTCATCATAGCTTTTTTTACCAATTGATATATAAAAGATATATTGTTTTTCTTTTAAGGAAAAACTAATATTGAATCTATGACAAATGATGACAACAAAGTAATCAAAGAATTACTTGAAGTAATTAAAAACAAGGTAGGTAAGATAGAGACAAAGCAGGGAATTCAATCAATTGAAATACAATCCATGAGGGATCAGCTCTATGTTTTTAATGAAAAACTGGATGAATTAAAAGAAGATGTAAATGATGTAAAAGTTAGTCTCAAAAAGTTAGACAAAAAAGCAGATGGAATTTTAGAATTTGCGAATAATGTTGATGAAACTGCAGATGATACTTCAAAAAGACTTACAAGAATTGAGAGAATTCCTGCAATTTCTCTGGCTCTTAAGTAAGTTACTTTAAATCTTCCACCCCACCAATCATGTAGAAGGATTGCTCAGACTTTGAATCATGTTTTCCCTCTAATACTTCTTTAAACAACTTAATAGTTTCTTTAATAGGCACATATTTCCCTTTTCTTCCCGTGAATGCCTCTCCAACAAAGAATGGTTGGGTTAGCGCTCTTTGAATTTTTCTTGCTCTGGCAACTGTCTGTTTATCTTCATCTGATAACTCTTCAATTCCCAAAATTGCAATAATATCCTGTAAATCTTTATATCTTTGTAAAACCTTTTGTACAGCAACTGCTAGATCATAATGCTCTTGTCCTACAATATCAGGAGACAGCGCTCTGGAATTTGAAGAAAGAGGATCAACTGCCGGATAAAGTCCCTGTTCTGTTAAAGCTCGCTCTAGCGCAATTGTTGAATCCAAATGAGCAAAAGTTGTTGCTGGTGCAGGATCTGTATAATCATCTGCCGGAACATAAACTGCTTGAACAGAGGTAATAGAACCTTTTTTGGTAGAAGTAATTCGCTCCTGCAGCTGTCCCATCTCTGTAGCTAGTGTTGGTTGATAACCTACAGCAGATGGAATACGACCTAGTAATGCTGAAACCTCAGAACCTGCTTGTGAGAATCTAAAAATATTATCTATAAAAAGCAGAACATCTTTTCCCTGATCATCCCTGAAATATTCGGCCATTGTCAATGCAGACAAAGCAACTCTTTGTCTGGCTCCAGGTGGCTCATTCATCTGTCCAAAAACCATCGCGGTTTTATCTATAACCCCAGAATCTATCATTTCATGATATAAATCATTTCCTTCTCTTGTTCTTTCACCAACTCCGGCAAAAACAGAATATCCTCCATGCTCTGCAGCAATATTTCTAATTAACTCTTGAATTAAAACAGTTTTCCCAACTCCAGCTCCTCCAAACAAACCCACCTTACCACCTTTAACAAATGGAGCTAATAAATCTATAACTTTAATACCTGTTTCAAAAACCTCTGATGCTGTGGATTGCTCCTCAAATGAGGGGGAAGACCTGTGGATTGGTAAAGTTTTTTTAGCCTTAGTTGGACCTTTTTTATCGATAGTTTCTCCTAATACATTAAATAGCCTTCCTAGAACTTCTTCCCCAACAGGAACTGAGATTGGAGCACCGGTATCAATTACCGAAGTCCCTCTTTTTAACCCATCAGTTGTGCTCATAGCAACAGCTCTAACTTGTCCTCCACCCAAATGTTGCTGGACTTCTAAAACTAATTTTTCCTCTCCAATTGTGGTTTCCAAAGCACTGTAAATTTCCGGCAATTTACCAGCTTCAAACTGAGCATCTACTACTGCACCAATAATTTGTACTATTGTTCCTTTGTTCATGTTACTCCATTGCAGCTTGAGCTGTTGTTATCTCCAATAACTCAGTTGTAATAGCTGCCTGGCGTGTCTGATTATAAGTTAGCTGTAAATCTGACACAAGCTCTAAAGCATTATCTGTAGCATTTTGCATAGCAATCATCCTGGCTGAATGCTCTGAAGCTTTTGTTTCCAAAAGGGCCTGATAGATATTAATTTGAATATGATGTACTAATATGTAATCTAATAACTTATTTGGGTCTGGTTCAAAAAGATATTCAGAAGAATTACTTTCCACTTTATTCTGCTCTTCCTTTATATATTCCATAATATCTTTAACTTTTATTGGCAAAAGTCTCATTATAATAGGCTCTTGTCTTAAAGTTGAACCAAAATGAGGATAAGTAATAAAAGCCTCACCAATTTCACCTTTCAAAAATGCATCCATAATAAGTTTAGATAATTGAGTTGCTTGTCTAAAAGTTATCACATCTAAATTTTCAAAATCAGCTGCCAGATTTTTACCCATTCTAACAACAAAATTCCTTGCCTTTTTTCCAACTGTATAAAAAATACTATCTGAATCTATCAAGTCTGAATTCATCAGCATTCTAAAAAGGTTAGTATTCAAAGCCCCACACAAACTTTTATCTGTTGATAAAATTATTACTCCAGACTTTTTAACCTCATTTGGTTGTAATAGGGGATTAGACTCTAATTTGACTAAAGGAAGAAGTCTTCTTAAGGCAGAAGATAAATTAAAACTATACGGTCTACCATTTAAAGCCTGATTTTGTGCTCTTCTCATCTTGGTTGCAGCCACCATCTGCATAGCCTTTGTAATTTGAGCTGTACTTTTTACTGATTTTATCCTACGGCGCAGTTCTCTTGTATTAGCCATTATTTTTTAACTCCTTTCCCAGTTTTTGCAAAAATTCCTACAAATTCTTTAGTTACCTTTTCCAATTCTTTAATATTTTTTTCATCCAATATTTTTTCCTGGGCAATAGATGAAAGTAATTTTTTCTCTCTAAGCTTTAAATGAGCAATGTATTTTTGCTCAAACTCACGAACTTTTTCTACTTCCACTTCATCCATAAATCCATTTGTTACCGCCCAAAGCGAAACAACCTGTTCTTCCAATGGAACAGGGAAGTAGGGAAGCTGTTTCAAAACTTCGGTAATTCTTCTTCCTCTTTCAATTGAAGCTCTGGTTTCCGGATCCAGATCAGAAGAAAATTGGGCAAAAGCCTGCAAAGCCCTAAATTGTGCCAAATCAAGCCTTAATTTTCCTGCCACACCTTTCATGGCTTTAGTTTGAGCTGCACCTCCAACACGGGATACAGAAATACCTACATTCAAAGCTGGCCTAAACCCGGCAAAGAAAAGATCCGACTCCAAAAAGATCTGACCATCTGTAATGGAAATTACGTTGGTCGGAATATAAGCAGACACATCATTTGCCTGAGTTTCTATAATTGGGAGAGCAGTAAGCGAACCACCTCCGTAATCTTTGTTTAATCTAGCAGCCCTCTCAAGTAATCTTGAATGAAGGTAAAAAACATCTCCGGGATAAGCCTCACGTCCGGAAGGCCTTCTTAAAAGCAAAGACATTTGTCTGTAAGCCCAGGCATGTTTTGATAAATCATCATAGATAATTAAAGCATCTTTTCCTTGATCCATAAAATACTCACCCATAGCCACCCCGGAGTAGGGAGCTATATATTGCATTGTAGCCGGATCAGATGCAGAAGCTGCAACTATTATGGTATGTTTCATGGCATCGTGCTCTTCCAGTTTAGCCACAAGTTGAGCAATTTTGGAAGTCTTTTGACCAATGGCTACATATATACATATCACGTCTTTTTGGTTAACTATTGTGTCAACTGCAATTGTTGTTTTTCCGGTATTCCTATCTCCAATAATTAGCTGCCTTTGACCTCTTCCAATTGGAATCATAGCATCAATTGCTTTTATCCCTGTCTGCAAAGGGACATTAACAGATTGGCGGGTTATAACACCTGGAGCAATTTTTTCAACCGGATATTTCTTCAGAGTTTTTATCAACCCCTTACCATCAATTGGGTTACCTAAGCCGTCAACCACACGTCCAATCAATTCCTCACCCACTGGAACCTGCAGAATCTGCCCTGTTGTTTTAACCTCATCACCTGCTTTAATTTTGGTAAAATCTCCAAAAATAACTGCTCCCACACTATACTCTTCTAAATTAAGAGCAAGTCCTGTTATACGTCCTGAGCCTGTCGAAGGACCAAAATCAATCAGCTCTGAAAATTGCACATCAGACAAACCATCAATACGCGCCACACCATCACCAATTTCTGTCACAACACCCACATTCTGTTTAGATGCTTTAAGTTTCAAGCCTTGTATTTCTTTTTCAATTTGTTGTATTAAATCAGCCACGGATAACCTCCTTTACCTGATTAATTTTTCCTAATATTGTTTCATCCCAAACCTCATCTCCAACTCTTAACTTAAATCCTCCTAAGATTTCCGGGTTAATTTGTGTTACAACTTTTGTAATTTTAACTGTTCTTTCCACAATTTTTTTAGCTTTTTTAATTACTTCCAAAGATAGCGGTACTACTGTTTCAAGATACATAGTATGCGCTCTTTCTTTTCTTTTAAGAAGTTTACAATATTCAGTTAAAGCAAAAATTGCCTCATTCCTAGGTAATAATTTTAGAGCTTTTATTGATCTTACTACCTGACTTTCAATAATTTTCCCATCCTTAAAACTCATTTCCATCAGTTTGGTTACAGTTTTTTGTAATTGTTTGTTCTTTTTCATATGTTTTATGACAAGTTTTTAACTTCTCTTTCTATCAAATCTCTTTGATCCTTTTTATTTAAAACCTTTCCAGTTACTTTTTCCATAGCCACTGCCACAAGTTCTGCCATATTACCCATCATTTCCTTCTTCATTCTTTCCACCTCAGCTTTAGCTACCTCTTCGCCTTTTTTGATTATCTGCTCAACCTGTTCCTTAGCTTGCAGATTCATCTCTTCCCTTAACACTTCTAATTCTTTTTTAGTATCATCAATCATCTTTTGAGTCTCTGCAACAGTTTTGGCAAGAATTTTATCTTTCTCCTCTTCAGTTTGCAAAAGTTTCCTCTCAATTTCTTCTACATTTTTTAAACTGTATGCAATTTTTTGTTTACGCTCATCTAAAACCTTTAATATTGGTTTGTAAAGAAACTTCTTCAATATAAAAAGAAGTATTAAAAAATTAACTACCTGCGCAGCTAAAAGAATAGGATTTATTCCAAACTGATTTAAAATTTCCATTACTTAGTAAATGCTATAACCAAAGCATAAATTGCAATAGCTTCGGCAAAAGCCATACCTAAAAGCATTGCAGGTAAAATTTTTGCCTGGGCATCAGGATTTCTGCCAATTGCTTCCATAGCTTTTGCCCCAATAAGACCAATGCCTAACCCTGGACCTAGTGCACCTAAGCCTATGGCAAGACCGGCTGGTAAATGTTCCATTGTTTACTCCTTTCTTTAATTATGTTCCTCAGCACCATGCTTTTCTGAAAGTAACACCATAAAAACAAGTGTTAACATCATAAAAACAGCTGCCTGTACAAATCCTACAATAATCTCCAAAAAATAAAAAGGGAGAGGTATTATGAAGGCAAAAATAGAAGATACAGTTGCCAACACCACCTCGCCTGCAAATATATTACCAAAAAGCCGGAAAGATAGCGATACTATTTTCGTAACTTCCCCAACCAATTCCAAAAGTCCCACAAACAAAAATATCGGATTTAGTGTAAACCATTTTTTCAAGTAATCGACAATGCCTAAATATTTTATTGCAAAAAAGTGTGTTAAAAATGCAGAAAAAAGAGCTAAAGCTAAAGTCATATTTAAATCCGAATTCATAGAACGAAGTAAAGGTTTACCCCCAAAAGTAATAGTTGCAAAGCCAGGAAAAAGTCCAATAAAATTTGAGAAAAGAATAAAAAAGAAAAATGTCATAACAAAAGGGAAAAAAACTTTTGCCTTTTCAATTCCGGCTAAATCCTCAACAGTTGTATACCCAAAATCTATCATTAGTTCAAATAAATTCTGTACCCCCCCTGGAACCATTTTTATTCTCCAAGTTGCAATGATACTTAAGATAGTAATCACAGTCATTACTATCCAGGAAACAAGCAGCGTATTTGTAATAGGCAAACCTTTTATAATCCCCAATATTTCCGGCTTCAAAACAATTTCATGTTGCATAATGATTAATCCAACTTTTCCCGTTGAGTGCGCAAGAACAAAAACCACTGTTCAAAAAAGGCAAAGATTCCTTTAAACGGAGTCTCAATTATAAAATCAAATATGAAAAGAATAATGTTAATTTGTGAAATTGCCAAAGTTAATCTGCTTCCAATTTGAATAAAAGGCATAAAAAAGAAGTTAAAAAGAACAGACCCTAAGTTATCTTTGGGATCTTTTACTATATACATATAGGCAATTTTGTTTACTCTATAAGAAACAAATGACACTATTGCTAAAAAGAACAGGAATACCCCCTGAGATAAGACATTTACATGAAATTTAGATAACACAAAAATTATTGCCCCTAAACTAACAGAAAAGGTAGTAATCCAAAGTAAAATAAACAAACTCCACATAAAGGGATCGGTTTTCCCTTTTTTACGCATTAACAAAGGTGTATCCAAAATAGGCGGATTATCATATAAAACAGTGTTTATCTTTCGCAAAATCCTGAAAGAATTTTCTCTATTTGGTGATTTAATTGAAAGACCAACCATAATCATCAGAATTGGAGGAGCTAAAGTATTTAGCACAATTGAGGACCAAAGTGTATGACCATATAAAAGTCTTTCAAACGCTCCTTCTATAAATAGGGCAAACAAAGCTTTGGTAAAAAATATAAAAATAACACTTCTGATTATTGCTCTTCTTACTTTGCTTGAAATTGATTTATAGCGCATATTACAAGCTGCAAGAACTTCTGTATTTAATAAATTTTCATCCTCAACCAAAGTTACAATTTTACCTCTGTGTTTTCTAAAAACATCATCTAAAATTAAAAAGGGGATTGTTTGATTTTTAATGTAGGTATAAATTTTATCTTTGGCAGGATATTTAAATTGATACTCAATCTGTTTATAAGCTTCTAAAAAATGCTGTGCTATTTGCTCTAAATTTTGTGCATTTAACGAGCCAAAGTATTGCTTGAATAAATGATAACGCAAAAAAGCCAGATCATCACTCGCATACGCCCTTCTTGAAGCAATAAAGGTCTGGATATCTCTTACTTCCTCAGTATCATCACTGATAGTAATTCTATCTTTAAAAACCCTGAAAATGAAATTACTCATTACATCTTTAGGATCATTTGGCTTTAAAATATGTTCAATTTCTGAGGATAAAAGATGCAAGACCCACTCATTAACCAATCCTTTGCCAAGACGGTGTCTTTTATTAATTTCTTCTTCTAACTTTAAATATAAATCTATCTCTGTCTCAACTTTTATTACAACAGTCTCAGGAATAGATGAATCAGGAAAATAACGGGCCCAGACAAGTTCCCTGATCAAAGGTGAAGCAACTTTTTTCCCGCTTCCACCTAAAATTCCACCAAAAAGTAGCCTTCTTTTTAATATTCTTTCAATGGCTGAGCGAAGCAATACTTCATCTGCCCTGTAATCCATGGCAGTACGAAATCTTTCATACCACGAGGCTAACTCTGCCACTACCGGATTAACGGAAATTTTTCTGTCATCATTTGAGAGATGTTGCTTATCATATGCTAAAACCAAAGCCTGTGATAATTGATTTAATGTTTTGGACATATATCTTTAGAATATATTATAGCGTATTCCATATGAATTTACCCTGATGATATAATCATATTATGACAACTAATGAAAAAATCACACTTATCACCAGAAACCTGGAAGAAACTCTAACAACTGAAGAATTAAAGACTTTAATTGAATCTGAAACTCCACTTAAACACTACATTGGTTTTGAGATCTCCGGAAAGGGTCATGTAGGTTGGGTCTTTACAATGCAAAAGATTAAAGATTTGCAAGATGCCGGTGTAGAAATAAACATCTTACTCGCAGACTGGCATACCTGGCTTAATAAAAAATTAGATGGAACATTGGAAACTGCAAAAAGGCTGGCAAGAAATTATTTTGAGCAAGCCTTAAAAGCATGTGCACTTTGTGCAGGGGCAGACCCTGATAAAATTAATTTTGTTTTAGGTAGTGAGTTATATGAAAAATTGGGCAGCAATTATTGGGCTATGGTTATTAAAGTTGCCAAAGCCACCACACTTGCCCGAATGATAAGATCCACCACTATCATGGGCAGAAAAGAATCTGAGATTTCAGACACTGCCATGTTAATTTATCCTGCTATGCAGTCTGCAGATATTTTTGCCTTAGGAATTAATATCGCACATGCAGGTACTGATCAAAGAAATGTTCATGTAGTTGCAAGAGAAGCAGCATCTGCTCTTAATCAGAAAAAACCCATAGCTATCCATCATCATCTTCTTCAAGGGCTAACTCAACCTGTGCTTGTTACAGATGAGTCTGGTAAACAAGTTATGGATTTGGAGGCAGCTAAGATGAGTAAATCAAAGCCTGAAAGTGCTATTTATATTCATGATGGTCTAGATGAAATAAAAAGAAAAATAAATGCAGCTTATGCTCCAGAAGGAATTGCTGAATTTAATCCAATTTTGGATTGGGTAAAACATCTTATTTTTTATGATCCAGACACTACTTTTGTTGTCAAAAGGGATACAAAATGGGGAGGAGATTTAAGCTATTCCTCGTATGAAGACTTAGAAAAAGATTATGCTGAAAAAAAGTTACATCCTCAGGATTTAAAAATGGCTGTGGCAGAATGGTTAATCCAAAAATTAGAACCAGCCAGAAAATATTTTGAAGATCCAAAAAGAAAACAAGCTTTGGAAGAAATAGAAAAACTTACCCAAAAACCCTAAATTCTACCTAGTTAATGCTTCTGCCAAAAAAATCCCTGCAGCTATTCCAGCAGCACCCATTCCTTGCTGTGGACTAATAAACATGTTATAAAATGATGAATTCTGATCAGGGAATAAAGCCACAGCTAAAGCTGTACCTGCAATTCCACCCACAGCGCCCAAGGTTCCCATGACAAGCCCTCTATATTCCCCTCTAATCTTATCTACTAATCTGACAGGTGGAATCCGGTTTGGATTCAATATTCTTTCTGCTTCCTGTATTGCTCTTTGTGCATCAGCATCTGTTAATTCAGCACTCATGGCAGAAATTATACCACAGAAATTATACCACTTGCCAAAAATAAGCTTTAGTATACAATCAAATATTATGATGTATTCTCCAAGATTTAAAATATTCTTTGTTATTTTATCTATTGTGGCTGGAGTGGCAATTATATTATTTTCACTTTTACCGCTTTTAACAGCTATTCAGCAGTAATTATATTGGGATTATTTTTAATATTTTCGACTTGCTGATTTAATCTTTTTTCAATTTCTGTGGATAAAAGCGGAATGGTGCTGCTAAATT
>Ga0209515_10003150_pt1 | contig 24057 bp, 29 predicted proteins | sample Subgroupgradi54m_FD_187454 | JGI IMG/M metagenome (GOLD analysis project Ga0209515, IMG submission 187454) | Subsurface groundwater microbial communities from S. Glens Falls, New York, USA - GMW60B uncontaminated upgradient, 5.4 m (SPAdes)... ... | reverse complement strand
TGTCCTTCGGCAGCCCCATCCGTCCTCACTCCACCCATCCCCCAGTGGGGCCCTTCCGTTGCGGGCGGATGGGGCGCCCCGCCTCGGCCACCCACCCGATGTAACTTTAAAATTGTCGTTTGTATTAGTTCAATCGGGCCAGGTCGCGATTCAGGAAGCGGTTAAGCTGACCGAGTTGCGCCTTGATGGTTCCGAGCTCTAGGAGGGATTGCCGCTCGTAGATCGTCAGGTCCGGGTAGTGAGCGGCCACCGCGTAAGCGAGGTCCCTCGGGCTTGCCAGAAGACTCAGGTGGGCCAGGAGTTCTGCGCCCAGGCCCGGCCGAAGCGTCAAAACCTTTTTCAGCCGCTTCACCATGGTGGCGGCCTGAGCCCTGAGTATCGGCGAATCGTCGCCCTCGTCCTCCAGAAGCTCTATGACGGCCCGCCTGTAGGGAATCTCCTGCTGATACGATACGGTCCGAGCCTTTCCCAAGCCACGGACCACGATCTCATAATTGCCGGTCGGCAGCTTGACTGCACGCGTGATCTGGCCGAACCCGCCCACATCGTACGGCAGCGGCTCCTCGGTCTGCTCCCAATCCTTCCGGAGCAGGAAGATCCCGATGTATCGGTTGGCTTGGAGGCAGTCGTGGATCATCCGCCTGTATCGCTCCTCGAAGATGTGGAGCGGCAGGGCCATGTTCGGAAAGAGGACCACGTTCGGGAGCGGGAAGATGGGAAGCTCACCCGGCGGCTGCGATTGGTCGATGAACTCAAACTCCGGGTTCTCAGGCGGCATCGGGATCTTGCGCCAGGCGTCGCAGGGTCTTCAGATTTCGGCGATCAGCCGATACAGGGTCGCCGTCTTTCGGGGTTTCGAGAATCATTGGCAGTCCCCGCAGACGGGGGTCGGTCACCAGGCAGCGGAAGGCCTCGAGTCCGATCGCGCCCTTGCCGATATGCTCGTGGCGGTCCACGCGACACCCCAGGTCCTTCTTGCTGTCGTTGAGGTGAATGACCTTCAGGTGGGAGATCCCCACAACCTGATCGAATGCGCCAAGGACATCGGCGTACCCGTCGGGGGTCCTGATGTCGTAGCCTGCGGCAAAGATGTGACAGCTATCCAGGCAGACCCCGGTACGCTCCGGAAGGCCGATCTGATCCAGGAGGACGGCGATCTGCTCAAAGCGGTGCCCAAGGCTCGTCCCCTGGCCAGCGGTGGTCTCGAGAACCACCTGCACCCGGTAGCCTTTCGTGCGCGTTAGGAGCTCCCGGAGACTGTTCGCCACCTGTCGCAACCCTGCCTCCTCGCCGGCCCCCTTGTGGGCCCCGGGATGGGTGACGAGATAGGGAATGCCCAGGGCCTCGGCCCGCTCCAGTTCCTCCAGGAAGGCTGCCATCGACCTCTGATGTAAGGCAGGGTCGGTCGAGGCCAGGTTGATCAAGTACGAATCGTGGGCCACCGCCTGGGCGATTCCGGTGGCCTGAAGGTTTGCGCGGTAGCGCTCGATCTCCTCGGGCAACAGGGGCCTAGCCCGCCACTGGTTGCTGCTTTTGGTGAAGAGCTGGATGGCCCGACAGCCAACCTCCTGTCCCCTCAGGGGCGCCAGATCAATCCCTCCTGCGATCGACATCTGGGCGCCGAGGAGCAAGTCCGCTTCTGATAGCTGCTTTTGCTTCCGTGTCTTCATCGGTGTGAGTGTCGAAGGGGGTGCTGTTCTCAGTGGAGGCGGAACCGCTCGGCAAGAAGCCTGCGGAGGCGGGGCTGATAGATCAGATCGAAGGCCAGCTCTTTCCCGGGAAAGAGCTGCAGCGCCAACTGCCTCGTGGCGGCCACCATCCGGGATGCCTCTTCCAATGAGAGGTTGGTCTGGCTGATCGTGCTCATCGTCAGGCCGACGACGAGCTGAAGCTGCCTCAGGCGTCGTTCCTCGTCCTTGAGTTCCTCTGCGGTCGGCACGGCATCTCCTCACTCGCGAATCCTTCAGTGGGATGGTACCAGAGACTCGAATCGTTTCCAAGTGTTGTGTTCGCGGCAAGCGCCTGGCGGGCGAAGGACACCCTGACCGGGTGGCCTTGGACTCGATCCCGGTCCGTCGGGCATGTTTCTCCCCGGACAAGGGTGGCATCATCGGCTTGGGAGGTGGTCGCAGGGGATCCGGCAGTAGGGCGCGTCACCTTGAGGGGAAGGAGTTGACTGCAATCGCAGGGGTGCGCTAGGATGACACTGTGTAGGGGCGGAGACCCTATGCATCGATTCGCCGGTGTCCCGAGTCAGAAATTCGTGCGATAATATCCCCTCTCCCCTGTGTGGGGGAGAGGGGTGAGTAACGGGGCATACCGTGTGCAGAAATAGTCAACGAATATCAGAACCACCACACTAGTATGGCGCGGGATCGACGAAGAGCGGGGTCACACCGCTCAGCGTCACCAGAGCTGTTTGGAAGACTGAAAGCCTCCACTCCAAGGTTGAGGCGATGACAGGCGCTCACCACGATCAGCAGAGGGTCACAGGGGAGCCGGATTTGCCGCGCTGGGCGCGTGATTTGAAAGAGCGGATCAACGCCCGGATGACCCCCGTCTTTGTCCTCCACTTCAACGTTGCCGATGAGGTGTGCTTCGGCGATCAGTTTGTGTCCCTCCCGACCTTTCTTGGACGGTGGCTGGCGGGCAATGAACGGATGATCGTGTACGATCGCTCACGCGGCCTGCGTTTTTCCGATCCCGAGGTGGAGGCGCTCTTCCGGAAGGTCACCGGGCTGACCCATGAGGCCGAGGCGGCGAAACGGCGCGCCCTAACGGCCCTGGGGGAAGCCGCTTCCCCGGAGCGCGAGCTGCCGACGCACCCCACCAGGGTGCTGGCGCTCCTCGAGACAGCGATCCGGTCCGGCTGCTTCGGTGCCAGGGAGGGACTTGCGCTCCTGGTGTTAATCGGCTACGCCGAGACGCTTGTTCCAGACGCCGACCTGTCATCGATGAGCGAGGACGATCGGACCAACCTGGTGACCCTCCTCCGCTGGGCCGCGGATACCGAGATCCTGCGATCCGGAGTGGGCATCATCCTCACCGTGGGCAACCTGGCCGACCTGCACGCGCAGCTCCGGGGTCCCGCCTCGCGGGTCGAGGTGATCGAGGTGCCTCTGCCCACAGCGCCGGAACGGGCAGCGTACATCCAGCACCTTCAAGCGGAGCACGGGTTCACCATGACGATGCCACCCGATCAGCTCGCGCATGCCACCGCCGGCCTTTCGCGCCTGCACCTGAAGGCGCTGTGCGCCTATGTGAGCGGGCGCGAGGTCACGCTGACCTACAAGGAGGTCGCGGAGCGCAAGCGAGAGATCCTCAAGCGGGAGCTGCACGGAATGATCGAGGTGTTGGAACCCACCCTGGGCCTGGACGCCATCGGCGGAATGGAGGCGGTGAAGACGTACCTGCGCCGCGTCATCCAGGCAATCAAGGAGGGGGACCACAAGCTGGTGCCGCGGGGCATCACCCTCCTGGGCCCACCCGGCGTGGGGAAGACGGCCCTGGCAGAGGCCCTGGCCAAGGAGTGCGGCTTCAACTTCGTGAAGATCGTCAACCCCAGGGAGAAGTGGGTTGGACAATCGGAGCGAAACTACTGGCGGATCCTGCAGGCTTTGCGCTCGATGACGCCGGTGGTGGTGCTGGAGGACGAGGCAGACCAGAGTGAACAGATGCGCGACGAGTACAGCGGCGACTCGGGCGTGGGCAACCGGATCAGGCAGATGCGCTTCGCCTTTACCGGCGACCTCGCGATCCAGGGACAAGTCCTCTGGATCCGGATCAGCAACCGGCCGGACCGCCTGGACGCGGCCGAGAAACGCTCGGGCAGGAGCAGCGAGCGGATTCCACTCTTGATGCCTGATGCGACCGAGAAGGCTCGTATCTTCGAAGTGATGCCGAGAAAGCACGGCTTCCCCTGCGAGGTCAGCGACTTCTCCTCCATCGTCGAGGACTGCGAACGACGTCACCCCGGGCAGATCTCTGGGGCTGACATCGAAGAGATCACCTTCCGCGCCTATCGCCGGGCTCGATGGCGTGGAGCGGAGGCCATCGCGTCTGAGGATTACCGCTGGGCGGTGGACGACTTCATCCCGTTTCAGGATCGTCGCTCGATTGAGGCGCAGGAGCGGGCGGCGCTAGCCCTCTGCTCCTCCCGACAATTCCTGCCAGAGGGCCGGCGGGGTCTCGTGGAAACGTGGGAATCCGGTGAGGGCGCTGGAGCGGCCTGACAGATGCCCGAGCCAGAGGAGACTATCGAGATCAAGGGCAGGTCCGTCCGCCTCTACCGCTCGTCACCGGATGGGGCTGCGACAATCGAGAGGCAGGTGGGGCTCCGCGATTTCCTGCTGGAGATCGCCGCCTCGACTCCCCAACGCTTCCTCCAGCAGATCCCTCTGTTGCCACCCGGCGCCCGATGGACTATCGTTCGGGGCCCATCGCTGGTTATTGCTGTCGAGCAACCGTCCCAGGTGCGGTGGGTCGGCTGGAGCGAGAAAGCCCTGGACGAGCCTGGCAGCTATCGCTACAGCAACCTGGCCTTTCCCTACACGATCTACCTGCTCCTGTTTCACCGCGGCTCCTTTGAGGAGATGCGTCTCTACTATCGGAACGCGCCGCTGGTCTCTGAGGACGACGCGCTCTATATGCCCAACCTCTGGAACATCTCGGCCAGCGAGAGCCCCTTGGCCAAGTGCCGAGTCTGCCTTCGGGGCCGCCCGCCTTTCGATGACCTCACGGTGGCCGGCCAGGCCCAGACAGCGATCGAGTTCTTCTGGAGTGCCGGATTCAATCTGGACATCGAAAGCAACTGCTTCCGCCGCGCCGCCGCACTGGACGGCCGTATCGGGACACTTGATGGCTGGGAGACCGCCACGGCGGCAGACCCGCTCTTTCCCCTCGGCGTCCAGTGGGAGGAGACAGGACTCAGTCTTCGCAAGGCCGGCGAGCACCTGCTGGATTGGCGAGGCGCCGCGCGCCCTCTGGAGGATGCGTCGGACCTGGCCGATCTCCTCTATCGCTTGAACGACGTGACCTGATGTTCCCCGTCTATTTGAAAGAGGATGGATTCATGGAGCCGGACGACCCGATCTATTATCTGGTCACGCGGGACGGCCTGTTCCAGGTGAAGCGGAATCTCCTCTTCCATGCCAGGACAAAGATCCGGGGTCTGAGCTGGTTGATGCCCGAGCAGGAGGGGGCGCGGCTGCAGCTTCCGCCCGTCCCGGCCGCCATCCTGGCTGAGATCGTGGCCTTTTTCCAGGAGGTCTTCCGGATCCATCGCGCAGAGGCGGTGGTCCTCCTCTACTTCAACCAGCGGGAAAGGCGGTACGAACTGAAGATCCCGAAGCAACAGGTGGCGGGCGGGCATTGCCGGTACGAGATCGGTCCGACCCCGACCGGATGGCTACGGGTGGGCACGATTCATAGCCACGCCGCGGCCGACGCCTTCCATTCTGAGCTGGACGACGAGGATGAGCGACACGACGACGGCCTCCACGTGACCATCGGCAATCTCGATGGTGAGGTGAGCGTGGCCTGCTCCCTTGTGGTTGATGGTCGTCGGTTCCCCCTCAAGCCATCCGATGTCTTCGAGGACGCGGTGCCAGGCATCCATGCCGTCACCGCCCGCGAGCGGACGCTGCAGGCCGTGGACCTCGAGGCGGTGCCGCGTGATAGCGATGCCGAGGGGCGACCGTCGTCCGTCTGAGGTGATCGTCACGCCATGCCGGGAAAGATCGATATCAAGCTGATCGGCGTCGGCGGGATCGGCTGTGCGTTGGCGCCGTTTCTGGCCCGATACCTCCAGACGGAAAGGCAGGTCACTGGGGAGGAGGTTCGGATCACCCTGGTGGACGGGGACGACTTCGAGAACAAGAATGCCACTCGCCAGAGCTTCGAGACCCTCGGAAACAAGGCCAAGGTGAAAGCGACCGAGCTGGCCCGAAGCTTTCCGGACCTCTCTTTTCGCGCGATCCCGGAGTTTGTCACGGCCGAGAACCTGCCCCATGTGGTCAAGCCTAGCGATGTGGTCTTCCTCGCGGTGGACAATCACGCCACCCGGCGCGTGGTCAGCCGCCGCTGCGAAGAGCTCTCAGACGTGGTCCTGATCTCGGGCGGCAACGACTTCATCGATGGCAACGTCCAGGTCCACATCCGCCAGGGTGGCCGGGACATCACCTTGCCGCTGACCCGCTTCCACCCGGAGATCGCCGACCCGAAAGACAAGTCGCCCGCGGAGATGTCCTGCGAAGAGCTGGCCGCGGCCGCGGCTCCCCAGCTTCTTTTCATGAACCTGAGCGTTGCCTCGGCGATGCTGAACGCCTTCTACGCCTGGCGGTCGGAGCGGCTACGCTATGGCGAGGTGTACCTGGATATCGTGGAGGGCCGAGCGCAGCCGGTTCCCCGCGCTCCCAGCGACGGAGAGAACGACCGATGAGCGAAGGTCAACTCAAGGGGATCACCAGGACCAAGGTGGCGGGCCAGCTCCAGACCCAAGACAAGGTGCGGGTGCTGCACGGTGTCCATGCCCTGGAGGCGAATCTGGCTGGTCGGACGGTGGCCGACGTCCGCCAGGCGCTGCGCCAGGCCCTGAATATCAGCCCACAGGCCGTGGCCGTCGTGGACGGCCGCGAGGTGGGAGAGGGCTTCATCCTGCTGGCCGGTCAGCAACTGGAGTTTGTCAGACTCGCCGGCGAGAAGGGATATGACAGATCCTCTCCTTCATTGATTGCTCAATCGCTGCACGACCCACAGCCGCATTCCTGATTGTCACCCGCTCCTGATAGAGGGAGTAGCTTCCCTAACTCCGTCCGCCATTATGTTGTGAGAGGGACTACCTGAAAGGACCGTGAACACCTCAACCTCCAAAGCACTTCTCGCTGAATTGGCCGGAGGTCTGGCACTGAACCTCGTCATGGTGCTGACTTTCCAGTTGATTGGGTTTGGCTGGAATGGCGGAGGGATACTTCTTGATCCCTCAATCCAAAGTCGCAAGCTTATCGCTGTCTGGACTCAAATTGAGCCGATACCACTGGTGGTGTCTCGTCCGGCTCCGATTGTTATTGGGCTTATGGTATTTGGCATCGGGCATGCCTTCATCTACCGATGGCTTGCGCCGGCGTGGCCTCCAGGAATCAAGGCAAGAGCATGGCGAATGGCCGCCCTCATATTCTTTCTCTCCTTCCTCTTTTGGGAGTTCTTCACCCCCTTTAACCAGTTGGGAGAACCTCTTCCGCTGATAGGTCTGGAGTTGATGTTCTGGGCAACGATTGCTCTTGCGGAGGCCTTAGCCATCGCTACTGTCTTCGAATGGAAGCCGGCAACGGAAGTTAGGTTATCACGGTGAAATATTACTCGGAGGAGACCACCAAGCTTTTGAGATTAGGATTTGAGGAGAAAGTTCTCCGCTGGCCGCAGGTCAGCACAAAGAAGATGTTTGGTTGTCCCTGCTATCGAGCCAATGGCAAGCTTTTCGCCTTTCTCGTGACCAAGGGTGTCGTGATCACGCAACTGAGGCAAGCTGACAGGGAGAGGATAGCGCGCCAGCGTCAATCCGCCATTTTCCAAGGTGGCAAGAGAATCGTTCAGAATTGGTTAAGGCTCCCTATTGAGAATACAAGAGACTTGGGGCGAATTATGCTATTCGTGAGAAGGAGCTACGAGTCTGCCCTTCGGAAAGCTTAGGGTTGCGGCCTAATTGGGCCAGCGTCGCGTAAGAGTTCGCGGTTGAAGAGGTGGAGGGTCAGGTGGACGGAGAGGTGCTGACATTCGTTGAGGGTGTCCGCAAGGAGTTGCAACCGGTGAGCGCGCGGATACTGAGCCACCCCTATCTCCAGGCGCTTCAGGCCGGCAGGATCGCTCGCGAGCGGCTCCAGCTCTTCGCCACGCAGCAATCCCATATCATCGGGAGCGACCTTCGTAGCGTGGCCCTGATGGTGGCGCGGGCCAGCTCGGAGCTGAGCCGAGGGTTCTTCATGGAACTCCTGGAGGGAGAGCGGGCAGCCCTGCAGGCCCTGGGCTCGTTCGCTGCGGCTATTGGTACCGCGCCATCAACGCCTGGCGCGGACGAGCCTCTCCCCGGGGCGTTCGCCTACGGCGCGTATGTGGCCTGGCTTAGCCTGTATGGCTCGGAGGCAGAGTTTGCGGGCGCGTTCCTCATCAATCTGCCGGTCTGGGGAGCCAATTGTGGCCGGATGGCTGAGGCGCTACGCGGCAAATACGGCCTCGCCGATGCGGATGTCGCATTCTTTACCCTGTTTGCGACGGCGCCGCCAGGCTTCGAGGAGCGGGCCGCTACCGTGGTTGCCGAGGGTCTGGCGCACAGAGTTCTAGCTGCCAAGATCCGCCGGGCCGCTTCGTTGCTCCAGGGGTATGAACTCCTCTTCTGGGATACTATGGCCCACGCTTCCGTGCTCAGCACATAGTTGTCAGGCGCGCCGCTCTCGTGGTACCGTTGGAACTTCTGCCAAAAGAGGAATCCCGGCGGGCCCCCGAGTGATCGTGTGATGTCATAGAAGGGAAAGGAGACCTCATGCTGGTTAAACGCTATATGCGGACCAAGCTTGTGACCGTCGGGCCAGAGGAGGGGGCCAATGCTGCACTGTACCTGATGAAGAAGAGTGCCATTCGCCACCTCCTTGTGACCGCCGGCAAGAAGCTGCTGGGGATCGTCAGCGATAGGGATTTCCGGCTTGTACGCCCTTCTCCCGCCACGAGTCTCTCCATTTATGAAATTCACTACCTTCTCGAGAAGCAGAAGGTAAAAGAGATCATGACCAAGAAGGTGGTCACCGTGGAGCCTGAGACCCCCATCGCCGAGGCGGCGCGCTTGCTCCTCAACCGGAGGATCGGGGCGTTGCCGGTCTTGAAGGGCGGGGAGTTGGTCGGCATCATCAGCGAAACGGATATGCTGCAGGCCCTGATCGACCTGGAGGAAGCTCAAGGGGCTTGAGCGGCGAGATAGGGGTGGAGGTTGGATATCTTGTAAGGAGCTTCGACCGGGGATATACTTTGGACAGGGGTTTGATCTTTTTCTGTCCGCAGGATTGAAGCCATGCCGGAAGCCATGACGCTTGGCGACATCTTGACCCGCCTCACCAGGGAGGGGGAGCTGTTCGAAAAGCTCCCTGGCCAGAGGCTCCGTTGCTATTCGTGTGGCCACCGCTGCCTGATCCCGGAGGGGCGACCGGGCATCTGCAAGGTTCGATTCAACAAGGGCGGGATCCTGTATGTGCCGGCCGGCTATGTCGGCGCGCTTCAATGCGATCCGGTGGAAAAGAAGCCGTTCTTTCACGCCCTCCCGGGGTCGTTGGCGCTCAGCTTCGGGATGCTGGGATGTGATTTTAAATGTGGTTATTGTCAGAATTGGCTCACCTCGCAGGCCCTGCGCGATCCCGAGGCCCAGAGCCCACCACAGGTGGTGTCGGCGGATTACCTGGTCGGTGCGGCTGAACACTACGGCGCGCCGATCATCGCCAGCACCTACAACGAGCCGCTGATCACGAGCGAGTGGGCCGTCGAGGTCTTCCGGGTCGCCAGGCATCAGGGCCTGAAGACCGCCTATATCAGCAACGGCAACGGCACCCCCCAGGTGGTCGAGTACCTCAAGCCCTGGGTAGACCTGTACAAGGTCGATCTGAAGGGGTTCAACGATGCGAACTACCGCAAATTGGGCGGGGTGCTGGAGAACGTCTTGGATACCATCAAGCTGCTCGTAGAAAAGCAGTTCTGGGTCGAGATCGTCACGTTGGTGGTGCCGGGGTTTAACGATTCGGAGGCGGAGCTGATCCAGATTGCCGAGTTCCTAGCCTCCATGTCCGTCGATCTCCCCTGGCATGTCACGGCATTTCACCAGGATTACAAAATGCGGGATCGCGCCAACACTGCGGCCCGCACCCTGCTGCGGGCGGCCGAGATCGGGAAGCGGGCCGGCCTTCGCTACGTTTATGCCGGCAACCTGCCCGGGCGCGTCGGACCGTACGAGAACACCTACTGCCCCTCCTGCCAGACCCTCCTCATCGAGCGGTACGGCTACACCATCCTCAAGAACGTCCTGAAGGATGGCGCCTGCCCGACCTGTCACACTCTCATCCCCGGCGTATGGAGCTAGTGCCGTTCCAACTTTATTCGCCTAACACCACAATGACCCGCGGGGATCTGGATTGGGTGTCGCAAAGCTTTGTCATTTGTCCGAACAAGTTGGAACGGCACTGATATGGAGATCCCGACGTATGGCTCATTGGGGTGCAAGACGTGGGGCGGGAGCCTGGGATGGCCTCACCTACTTGAGGGGCGTAGATTCTCGCAGCTTCACTTGTGTTATGCTAACTAGATCGGAAATCGTCCCGAACGCGGAGGCGTGAGATTTTCAAGAAGTTTGCTAGGATCCGACCGTACCTCAACCGGCATCGGCGGGTCCTGTTCACTGGTCTCGCTGCACTAGTCGTCACCGACGCATGCGGCCTGGCCATCCCCTGGCTGACGAAGAACGCGCTCGACACATTTCTCGCCAGCCCGGCACAGGGGATCGCCCTCTGGAAGTACCCTGCCCTGATCGTCGTGGCCGCCAGCTTCCAGGGACTCTTCCGCTATTTCTGGCGGACCAACGTCTTTGGCTTCTCCCGGCACATCGAGTGGGATTTCAGGAACGCGATCTTTGCCCACCTGCAGCGCCTGCCTCTGTCCTATTTCCAGCATACCAAGACGGGCGACCTGATGTCGCGGCTGACCAACGACATGGTCGCCTTCCGCGAGATGCTGGGGATGGGCGCTATGGCCACCATCGACGCCGTCTTCGTGATCTCCAGCAGCTTGATCTTGATGATGGTCATCGATCCCGCGCTCACGCTGTGGAGCCTGCTTCCCCTGCCTGGGATCACAGCCCTCGTGCTCTACTTCGGAAACCGGATTTTCGATCGGTATCGGGATGTCCAGCAACACCTGAGCACCCTCAGTACATTTGTCCAGGAGAATCTTGCCGGTATCCGGGTTGTCCAGGCCTATGTTCAGGAAGAAAATCAACAGGCGCGCTTCGGGGAGCTGAGCAAGGAGTACTTGGTCAAGAACCTGGATCTGGTCAAGCTGTGGGGCTATGTCTGGCCGCTGATGAGCGTCCTGTCCGGCGTCGCCGCGACGGTCGTTTTGTGGCTGGGCGGACGAAAGGTCGCCCTGGGGACGATGACGCTCGGCGAGCTGGTGGCGTTCTATGGCTACCTGGCCATGCTCACGTGGCCGGTCATGGCAGTGGGGTACGTGATCAATCTCTACCAGCGAGGGTCTGCCGCCCTCGCGCGCCTCCTGGAGATCCTGGATACGCGGGTCGCCGATGGATATGCGGAGCCCGGGACAGCCCAGGTTGCCGAGGTCCTCGGGGAGATCGAGTTTCGTAACCTGTCCTTCCGCTACGCCCCGGATGCTCCCTTTGTCCTGCGAGAGATTGACCTCAAGATCCCTGCCGGCACCTGGTGTGGGGTGGTGGGCGAGACCGGCGCCGGGAAGAGCACCCTAGTCAATCTCCTCCCTCGCCTGTTCGAGGCGCCGCCAGGAACCATCTTCATCGATGGCATCCCGCTCTCCAAGTTTCCGCTCAAGACGCTGAGGCGGGCAATCGGCTTCGTCTCCCAGGACATCTTCCTCTTCTCCGATACGATCAGAGAGAACATCCTGTTCGGCAGCGGGGACTCCACGGCCGAGGAACTGGAGACGGCAGCGGATCTTGCGCAGCTCCTGCCCAGTATCCGCGAGTTCACCCACCAGTTTGACACCGTACTGGGAGAGCGGGGGGTCCGACTGTCTGGCGGTCAGAAACAACGGACAGCCCTGGCCCGCGGCATCATCAAGAACCCCCCCATCCTGATCCTGGACGACGCCTTTTCGAGCGTTGACACCGAGACTGAGGAGCGTATCCTCGAGCAGTTGAAAGGGTTCATGCGTGGACGGGCCGCGATCCTGATCTCACATCGGATCTCGACGGTGAAGGACGCTGACCAGATCATCTATCTGAAAGATGGCCGAATCGTCGAACGCGGCAGCCACGCGGAGCTCCTGACCCTGAAGGGCCACTACTACCGTCTCTATCGTCGGCAGCTCCTGGCCCGGGAGCTGGAAACATTGGCCGACAACGGAGGGGCTGGGTCATGAGGGAACAGCAGGACCATCAGGACGACGAGGTCCTGGGAAAGGCCTACGATGCCCGGCTCATGCGACGGCTGCTGACCTATTTGCGGCCGTATCGGTTCTGGGTCTTGACATCACTCCTGCTCCTGTTTCTGACCACCGGATTGCAACTGCTCGGGCCGTACATCACCAAGGTCGCCGTGGACACCTATATCGCGGCCCACGACCTTCCTGGCCTCAACCTGGCGGTCCTGGCCTACCTGGCAACCGTGCTCTTGGGGTTCCTGTCCCAATACGCCCAGACCTACACGATGCAACACACCGGGCAGTGGGCCATGCATGACCTTAGGACACAATTCTTCGCACACCTGCAGCGGCAAGACCTTGCCTTCTTCGACAGGAATCCGGTCGGCCGCCTGATGACCAGGGTCATCAACGATGTGGAGACGCTGAACGAGCTGTTCGGATCCGGTGTGGTCGCATTGCTGGGCGACCTGCTCACACTGGTTGGCGTCGCGGCCGCCATGTTTGCCTTGGACTGGCGTCTGGCGCTGATCTCGTTTGCCGCCTTTCCGTTCATGCTTCGCGCGACGGCCGCCTATCGAAAGCGCGCGCGGGAGAACTACCGGGAAAGCCGCAGGATCCTGGCCCGGATGAATGCGTACCTCCAGGAGAACATCTCCGGCATGGCTACCGTCCAGGCCTTCGGTCAGGAGGCGCGCCACTTCCGCAGGTTCAAAGAGATCAACACGCAGCATCGGGACGTATTGCTCAAGAGCATCCATTACAATGCTCTCTTCTTCCCGTCGATCGAACTCTTCAGCGCCATCACCGTCGGCCTGGTGCTCTGGTACGGCGGTGCCATGATCCTCGACGAGCGGGTCCTCCCTGGCGTTATCATCGCCTTTATCCAGTATATCCATCGCCTCTTCACGCCGATCCGCGACCTCGCGGAGAAGTACAACATCCTGCAGGCAGCAATGGCCTCCAGCGAACGGGTCTTCAAGCTGCTCGATGTGCAGGAGTCGCTCATCAATCCGGCCAGTCCCACCCAGCCCGTTCACCTGCGCGGTGAGATCGAGTTCAAAGACGTCTGGCTCTCGTACCTGCCGGCGGAGCCGGTCCTCAAGGGGGTCTCCTTCCGGGTGGCGCCTGGCGAAAAGGTTGCACTGGTGGGCGCCACAGGCGCCGGAAAGACCTCGATCATCTCGGCCCTCTGTCGGTTTTACGACGTGGAGCGCGGGAGCGTTCGCATCGATGGAGTAGACGTGCGGGAATGGGACAAGCGGACGTTACGTCGCCACCTCGCATTGGTGATACAGGATGTCTTTCTTTTCTCTGGAGATATCGCGCGGAATATCAGCCTCGGTGATCCGACCATCTCAGAGGCGCGAGTGGCCGAGGCCGCCAGCCGGGTTCACGCCCAGGGCTTTATCGACCGGCTCCCTGGCGGATTTCGGGCAGTGGTTCAGGAGCGCGGCTCGACCTTGTCCCAGGGGGAGCGCCAGCTCCTTTCCTTCGCCAGGGCTTTGGCCTTCGATGCCCCGATCCTGATCCTGGACGAGGCGACCAGCTCGGTGGACACAGCAACGGAGGTGCTGATCCAGGATGCCCTGAGGGAGCTGCTTCGCGGGCGCAGCGCCCTGATCATCGCCCACCGGCTTTCCACCATCCAGTTCGTGGACCGGATCATCGTCATCCACAAGGGGCGGATCCGGGAGGAAGGGACCCACCAGGAGCTGCTGGCCAGCGGCGGACTATATACGCGCCTCTACGAGCTCCAGTACCAGCCTTTGGCCTAAACAAGCCCATTAAATGAAGTGTCGTTCAGAGGGAGCGAGCCCACTCGCCCGTCATTGCGAGGAGCGAAGCGACGAAGCAATCCGAAGGACGGGATTGCTTTGTGCCTTTCGGTCGCTCGCAATGACGACGAGGAGAGGCAGGCGGGGATGAGGGGGGAAGAAAGGCGCGCGATTATTTGACCCTGGCGACGGCCGAGGGCGGCAGGAGGCTCATGAGGCGGCTGAGCGCCTTGTCCAGGTAGGTGGGGTCTTTCGATTCGAGGGTAAGCTTGACCCTGTACTCCGGGTTGTTCAGTTCGGGATAGGACCCGAGGATGAGGGCGGGGTACTCGCGCATGAGGGCATTCAGATGCTCGGCGATTGAACTCTCCCCGGTGATGACAAAGACCTCCTTGAGGAAGAACGGGGTGTCCCGAAAGCGCTCCTTGATGCCGTCGAACTTCTGTCTGAGGATCTCCGGGACCCCTGGAAAAATGTAAATGTTCTTGATCATCACCACCGGAAAGACGAGGTCGGGCTGGCCGAACAGCTCGGCGCCCTCCGGCACTTGCGCCATCCGGAGGTGGGCGCTGTTTATTTTTCCTCCATAAAGTTTCTGGAGCACCCACTCGAGATCGGGATGGCTGATCACCCGTCGGCCTAACCCCTTGGCGATCCCTTCGATGGTGACATCGTCATGGGTCGGCCCGACACCACCCGTGGTGATCACAATGTCGTAGGCGCTCGAAAAGGTGGCGGCCTCTTCCGCGATGACGTCCACGTCGTCCGGGATCACCGATATCCGCTTGATCTCGACACCCAGCTCGCGAAGCTCGCGGCACAGATATGGCGAGTTCGCGTCTTGGACCTTTCCCGAGAGGATCTCGTTCCCGATGATCAGGATACCCGCAGTTGTAGCCATTGTGTGCGTCCCGCGGGACATGATCTGCCCGCTGAGGTGCCATATCATACTGCCTTGCAGACGTCTTGACAATCGCCTTTTCCCCCTCACCCTCGTCCTCCGGCTCGATGTACCCTTTACCGTCGAGGACGTAGTAGACCTCCTCACAGTTATGCCGGTGGAGCGGGCTGTGCTGCCCCGGCGCGATCTCAACGATCCCCATGATCAGGGTCTTGGACGGGACCCCGGTGTCCGGGTAGATCAGTTTCCAGTCTTTTACGCCCCGCCGGATCTCCATCGGCGCCCCTGGCACAAATTCATCTCGCTTCACAACCACTTTCCCCCTGCTCATGCCTGACCCCTCCCGGAATAGGTTTCCCGTCCGCAGAAGTTGCGGATTCGCTCGATCATAACATATGAGCCTACTCCAGGAAACCCTTGCCGCTCCAGCTTGACAGGGGACAAAAAGAAGCATAAGCTCCTCCTGCTGTCGAGCCTCCGGTGTGTTTCTCGAAGCCCGGTGCAGAAGAGAAGCATCTTGCAAGATAGAATCTTCAGGATTTCGTAAGAATAAACGCCTATCGGGGAGATCTCCACTCTTGCATTTTTACCCTCACCCCAACCCTCTCCCAATTAGGCGGAGGGTGAAAGAAACGCCAGTACGCGAGGCGGATGAACTTCGAAATATTTCGTAAGCTTGCACCTCCGGGGTGGAAGGAACGTAGATGAGGAGGAGTGCATGACAAGAGAATGGCTTGGTGCTGGGCTGCAGGGGTCGGCCCTGGTCCTGGGGGCCTCTAGCGGCTTCGGTGAGGCTGCCGCCCTGGCCCTGGCTGCAGGTGGGATGCACATCTTCGGCGTGCACCTGGACCGCAAGACGACCATGCCGAATGTGGAGCGGATTGTTACCGAGATCAAGCGAGCGGGGCGAGAGGCGGTCTTCTTCAATATCAACGCCTCCGATCCGGAGAAGCGGGGCGAGGTCCTGGATCAGATGGAGAAGACCTTGGCCGATCGGGGAGAGCCGTCTTCGGTGAAGGTGATGCTCCATTCCCTGGCCTTCGGGACCCTGAAGCCGTTCATTGCCTCATCGCCCAAGGAGGTCATCACACCGGCCCAGTTGGAAATGACCCTGGATGTGATGGCACACAGCCTGATCTACTGGGTGCAGGAGCTGGTGGCGCGAAAGTTGATGATCCAGGGTGGAAGGATATTCGCGATGACCAGCTCAGGTGGGGCGCGGGTCTGGGGCGCCTACGGGGCTGTTTCAGCGGCGAAGGCCGCCCTGGAGTCGCACATCCGGCAACTCGCGATGGAGCTGGCCCCCCTGGGGATCACGGCCAACGCCATCCGTGCAGGGGTGACGGATACCCCGGCGCTGCGGAAGATCCCCGGGAGCGAGAGCATCAAGAAGGAGGCGCTGGAGACCAACCCCTCCGGCCGCCTTACCACCCCAGAGGATGTCGCCTCGGCTCTTGTCGCCTTGAGCCGCCCGGAGACCTATTGGATGACCGGCAACGTGATTGGGGTGGACGGTGGCGAGGAGATCGTAGGGTTCTCGATTCCCTCCCCCACGTCGGCGGCTACAGACGGGTCGGCCCCCGTTCGATAAGGGGTGCCATGGCATTCAATCCATTGCGGCTGGCTCGGATGGGGCATCTGTCGCTACGAGTCAGCAACTTGGATGTCTCGGAGAAGTTTTATACAGAAATTCTCGGGATGAGGCCGGTCTGGCGAAGCGAGGGGGAGATCGCCTTCCTTGAGTGCGGCAATGATGATCTGGCCTTGATCCAGATCCCGAAGGAAGACGTGCACGCGTTCCGCCACCGTCCCCAAACTTCGCAGTCCCTCCACCATTTTGGCTTTCGGGTCCGCACGAAGGAGGAGGTCGATCAGCTTGCCCAGGAGGTGAGGGACCGTGGGCTTCGCATCGACGACGGGCCACGAGACCACCGGGACGGAAGCCGCTCCTTCTACCTCAAGGACCCGGACGGCAACTACGTCCAGATCCTTTGGGATCCGATCCGCGAAACGCCCCCATCCTAATGCACGATCAAAGCCTCTCACGACCGCCCTCAACCTCCCCTCCCTCCCCTCTCCTTCACCCTCTCCCCAGTGGGGAGAGGGTGAAGGAGAGGGGAGAAGGTAGGGATGAGGGGGCGAGGGGGTTCGCAGATGGCCCCTCTCCCTGAGAGAGAGGGTGGGGGTGAGGGTGTCGGACGTGCTCATGAAAAGTTCTGGCTAACGAGGCAATAGAAAGGGGACAACTGTGGCAGGAATCGGGATTGCCCGCACGCTCCATTTAGTAGGGGTCATCTTCTGGGTTGGTGGCATGGGGGCCAGACTGATTCTCCTCGGCTCCGTCAGGTCCGGGACGTACGAAGCGGTCAGAAGCCAGCTCTATGAGGTACAACGACGGATTCATCTGCGGCTGGAGGTCCCCGCCTTTCTCCTTGCCCTGTTGGCCGGCTTGTTCTTGGTCCATGCCTCGAAGGTCACCTTCCACCAAGCGTGGTTTAGCGTCAAGATGCTGCTGCTCCTCGGCGTGATCCTGGTGGACCTGCTCGCCTCGCGCCGGTTCAAGGCCTTTAAAACGAGCGGCAGGGAAGGTCAGGCCGTCGGTCTCTTCGCCGTCCTCGTTCTGTTCGCCCTGCTGATGGTGCTCGCCGCGTTGATCAAATTCTAAAGAAGGTGTGGCGACAGCCCAGGGTCGGCGACCATGCGATCCGCTCCGGTTCTCATGCTGACCCTGATCCTCGCCGGAGGGTGTGTGGAGCCGCTGGAAAAGCGTTTTATTTTCTTCCCTTACAAGACGATTGAAGAGACGCCGCGTGAGTGGGGCCTCCCCTATGAGGAGATCTACTTTACAACCGAGGATGGCCTCAGGCTCAACGGCTGGTGGATTCCCGGGACCGGGTCGCCTATCACCCTCCTCTGGTTTCACGGCAACGCCGGCAATATCAGTCACCGGCTGGACAACATCAAGCTCCGCCGTGACCGGTTGGGGATCAATCTTTTTATCTTCGACTACCGTGAATACGGAAGGAGCGAAGGGCAGGTATCAGAGGATGGGACCTATCGCGACGGCAATGCGGCGGTCCAGTATGTGCGTGGCCGCAAAGATCTGGATCCGGCCAGGATCGTCTTCCTCGGTGAATCGCTGGGCAGCGCTGTAGCGGTAGAGATGGCGATACGACATGGCTGCGCTGGCTTGATCCTGGAGTCGCCCTTTCTGTCTATCCGGGAGATGGCAAAAATGAGCTTCCCGTTCCTCCCGATCGGGCCGTTGCTCCGGACCCGGTACGACAGCCTTTCAAAGATCGGCAAGGTGAGGGCCCCTCTCCTGATCGTGCACGGCGAATATGATGAGATCGTCCCATTCCGACATGGGCGGCGCCTCTTCGAAGCCGCGCCGGCCCCGAAGGAGTTCTACACCGTCAAGAGAGCCCATCATAACGACCTTTACCTTGTTGGGGGCAAGGCCTATCTGGATGCGCTGGCCCGTTTCCTCGAGAGAGTGACCGCGGACCGGCCATCGCTCCCAGCGCAGCCCTGGCCTTCTTTCCCCTCAAGCTGACCTCCCTCGCTCGGGGAAGAAGGATGAGGGGAGGGAGCCGCTCGCCTGATCAATACGTCATCGAATTATAAATTGAGCACTTAGGGGCGGCCGCCCTCCGGCCCGTCACAGGGTCATCATGGTGAGCTTGTACCATAGGCTCTGTTCCAGGTACGGCAGGTCCAGAGGCTTGGTGATGTAGTCGAAGGCCCCTAGCGCCATCGCCTGTCGCCCGGTCTCCTCTTCGTTCGCAGCCGTGACCATGATGACGCCCACCTCCTGGTCGATCTGCCGGAGCTGGCGGAGGACCTCGAGGCCGTCCATCGTTGGCATCCGGATGTCCAAGAGGATCAGGTGGGGCTGCTCCTCCTTCACCTTCCGCAGGGCCTCGGCGCCGTTGCCGGCTGTGAGCACCTCGTACCCCTTGGCGGTAAGGAACTCCTGGAGGAGCTCCACTGCCGTGGGGTCATCGTCCACGACCAACACCCGCCCCTGCATCTCCACCCCTCTGGTCCGCGGTAAAGGGCTGCCCCGTGCCCCTGCGCCCTACGTCCCTTCGACCCTTACAACTGTTCCAATAATATGATTGTCCTTCGATGGGACCTCCCTTCAGCATACTTTCCGGGCCGGTCGCCAGCCAAGGCAATTCATCTTTGCGAGATGATCAAATATCTTTGCGATGCAATCATCCTGTTCTATTTGGACCAACCGTCTGAGGCAGGGGGATGGAGAGCACGCCTTGGACAAGCAAGCGTTACAATAGGTTAGAGTGTGTATGGGTGTCTGAGCGATGTTTTAGGAATTTGCGGCGCACTGACGCAGAATCGGGGTTGCTATGATGCGATTGGAGGGGCGCAATAGCTGTTTTTGTCGATCCAGCGGCAGAGTCATGTCTGCGCCGCCCTAGGTTACCGTGATCCGGAGGTAGACGTCTCCCCGGGTGCCGGCTCTGTCCTCGAGTCCTTTCCCTTTCAGCCGTAGCCGCGTCCCGGATCGGATCCCTGGAGGGATGGTGACCATCAACTCTTCGAGCTGGTCACCCTGCATGAAGGCGACCCGCTTCTGCACGCCAGAGGCGGCCTCTTGAGATGTAATGGTCAGGTGATACCGGAGATTCAATCCGCCAGAGGCAGGGGCACCTCCGGCCAACATCCCTTTCACCAGGTTGACGCCGGCCCTGATCCCTCGGCCAATGGTGGAGAGGAGCCCCTGGGGTTCAGCATTGTCCAACGCCTCCCGGCCTTTTGTCCGTTCGATCTGCGACCTGCCTTGCCCGCGCTCCGCCGCCATCCGTGACATGCGTCGCCAGAGCACGCCGATTGGCGCGCCGATGAAGATGCCGCCGAAGATAAATCCGCGGCCGCCGAAGAAGACCTGGCGAACAAAGGCATCGTCGAAGCGGATGCCAGCCCGAGCGAATTCGCGGTTCATGTCCTGGAAGATCGAGGACAGGTCGGGATTGGCGAAGAGATCCCGGAAAATCTCTTCCTGCGAGTACCGGAATCCGCCCGTGGTGCTGCTGTGGGCCGCTCGGGCCTGACGGAAGGAATCGTACTGCCGGCGCTTCTGGTGATCCATCAAGACGGCGTAGGCCTCGCTGATCGCTTTAAACCGTTCCTCCGCCTTGCGATCGCCGGGGTTCTTGTCGGGGTGACACTGAAGCGCCAGCCGCCGGTAGGCCTTTTTTAGCTCCTCCTCTGCGGCGCCTTCCGAGACGCCGAGGAGGGCGTAATAATCTATTCTGGTATCACGCTGTCGAGCCATTCCGATTTCTCTTTCTTTTCTCGGATCAGCACCCCTCATTTCTTCCTTCTCCCCGCTGGGGAGAAGGGGAAGTTGAGGGGGCTAGCTTTTCAAGTGCCGCGCAAAAAAGGCAAGCACACGGGTCCAGGCGTCCTTCGCTTCAGTCGGCCGATAGACGTCCTTCCTGGTGTCGTTAAAGAAGGCATGAGGCGCGCCGGGGTAGATCTTCACCTCCCCGGCCTTGCCGTACCGCTTGAGCCCCTCCTGGAGCCGGTTGACGTCCGCCATGGTGATCCAGGCATCCGCGTCGCCATAGATGTACAGGACGGGACAGGCCAGGTTTTTCAGCGGGTCGGGTGGTGACGGGACCTGGCCGTAGAAGGGGGCCGCCGCTTTGATCTCCCGGGTGTGACAAGGCAGGAGCAGGGCATAGGTCCCGCCCATGCAGAAACCGACGACGCCGAGCCGCTCGCGTTGAACCCCTTCGACATTCTTGAGATGAGCGATGGTGGCCTGGAGGTCCTTAAGGGCTTGCTCAGCCTTTAATGAGCTCATCAGCCGGCCAGCCTCATTCGGGTCGGCCGTGACCTTGTGACCCAGGCAGGAGTAGAGGTCCGGCGCCAGTGCGACGTACCCCTCGCGCGCGAACCGCCGTGCGATGTCCTTGATGTGTTCGTTCAGACCCCACCATTCCTGGATCACGATCAAGCCAGGATACGTCCCCTTGGCCTTCGGTCGGGCCAGGTAGGCAGCCATCTGGATATCTCCGCTCGTGTAGTGCACCGTTGAGGTCGTCAGCGTGTCATCCCTTTTTTCTGCCTGCTCTGCCATCGTCGCATCTCCTCCCTTCTCACGCCCCTCACCCCTGCCCTCTCCCCCACCGGTCCGCAGGACTCCGGACTCCTACGGAGGGGCGAGGGGCTCAAAAGTAATTTGCGATGTAATCTTTTATCGCGTCCTGCGTGCTGCGGAATGCCAGATCTTCCCACGGGATCCGCGCCGGCAGGAACGTTCTCACATCGAGCGATTCATCCTTGGCCTGAAGCTCGCCACCTACCACGTGCGAGGCATAGGCGATGATTACCACTGCCGAGTCCTCGTACGAGTAGACGTTCAGGAGTCGGTCGATCTCGACATCGAGGTTGACCTCTTCCCGGGTCTCGCGGATAGCCGCCGCCTCGAGCCGTTCACCTTGATCGACGAAGCCGCCAGGGAACACCCACTTGCCGTAGGAGGGCGAGATTGCCCGCTGGACGAGGACGATGCCGCCATCGAGCGTGAACAGGGTGCCGGTGGCGACCTTCGGGTCGTGATAATGGACGAAGGAGCAACTCGGACAGGCCTGGAGTTCCGGCCCACCTGGCTTTATGCGCCTGGGCTGAAGCTGGTTCCCACACCTCGGACAAAATCGGAAAGGGGCGTCCGAGGCGTGAAGATGGCCGTGACCATGTCCGCCATCCTTGGCCGTGGTCTTGACCGGATATCCAGGGTTCTTCGCCGCCTCCATCACCAGTCGGACCCCCTCCCCAGGAACCACGGTGTCCATGTGGGCAGAGAGGAGGAGCGGCGCATCGCGAGTTCACCCTCCCTCCGGGAAATGCTGTCAATCTGGATCAGGTCCAGCAACAGGGCTTTCAGCCGATCACGTCGGATCATCGGGCGGACTTGGGGCTGGTATTTTCAGACTGAGCGATCCGTTCCAGAATCACCTCGCCGATTTTCGGGTGGGCGCCCAGGGGTTCGGTGATCCGGAAGGCGACACCGGGGTGGCGATTGGCCGCCTGCTTGACGAGGTCGGGGATGTCGGTGGTGACGTGGCGTCCCGGCCCGAGGAAATAAGGGTGTACGATGACCTCCTCGGCTCCATCGGCGACGCAGGCATCGAACCCTTGCTGGATGGTCGGCTTCTCCAACTCCATGTGGGCATAGTGCACGATGCTCAAGCCAAAGCGCTCCTGCATCATGCTGGCGACCTCCCGGAGGAGATCGTTCGAGGCCTCGAGGCGGCTGCCGTGATCGACGATAAGGAGGGCCCGCTTCATAATTAAATCATTATACTATGCAGGGTGATGGCTGACAATGCTGGCCTTCGGCACCCCCGCTTCACCTGCTCTGTTTGACACCCTTCTGGTGATCTCTTAGAATAGCCGCAAGATGAATATCCTTCGCCTGCAGGTGCCACAATGGAATCGGTTTAATGGCTTGATCCATGGCTTCCTCGGCCGCCGTGGCGGCCGGAGCCAGCCACCTTACGCCGCCTTGAACGTTTCATACGATAATGGAGACGATATTCAAACGGTGAAGCAGAACTGGTGTGACCTCAAGGTGGCCCTGGGGCTTGGCGACGTGAATGTGATCACGGCCAACCAAGTCCACGGCGACACAATCCTGAAGGTCTCCAGCGGGACCGGGAAGCGGGCTGGCGTTGGAGACGGACTCATGACGGATGTGCCCAACCTCTTCCTCGGGGTCATGGCGGCTGACTGTGTCCCCTTACTCTTCTTGGAGCCGGATCGGAAGGTGGCCGCTGCGGTTCACGCGGGCTGGCGAGGGACGGCAGCCGGCATCGCCGCCAGGGCGGTCACCCGGATGAAAGAGGAGTACCGGATCGATCCGTCCGCGCTTCATGTGGCGATGGGGCCGTCGATCGGCCCATGCTGTTACGAGGTGGGAAGGGAAGTCGCGCAGCAGATCGAAGCGAACTGGCGCGAGGAGCTCAGGGGCGCCTGGAAGCCGGATGGCGCGAAAGGTCGCCTCGACCTCAGGGCGATTAACGAGGCACTGCTTGTCGGGGTCGGCGTCCCCCGGACGCACATCCAGAAGATTGGCCCCTGTACAGCCTGCGACGTCAAGGAGTTTTTCTCCTACCGGAGGGAGGGGAAGACCGGCAGCCAGTTGAGCTTCATCGGCTGGCTATCGTAGTCCCCCACCTGGCACGAGCCTTGGCCCTATCTCCTCGAAGAACGTTCACCACTCAACCTTTATGGCCGCACGACGAAATGACCATACTGGCGAAAGTGATCGTCGAACGCAAAGACCTCCCGGAGTTTCCGTCGGTGCATGACAACGAAGCTCATGCAATCCACCAAGGAGAATCCTTTGTCGCCATAGCGCTTGGCTACCGACCAGGCCTCGCGTTCCTCGGCGGCGCTGAGCCGCACATATTCAAAGAGGGGATCCTTCAGAAGTAGTTCACCCAGCTCGATTGCCACCGTGTGGTTGCGGCAGAAATAGGCGTGAACCTCGGCGAAGACAAAATTTGTGATAAGGAACCGGCGCCTCTGCGCTTTGACCTCTCGAAGGTATTCGATGGCGGCTTCGTGATTGGCGTCACGGGTATCCCTTGCAGCGATGATAGCGCTGGTATCGATGAAGATCGGGTCGCCAGGCGGCCTCACCGCTTTCCCCGGTAGATGTAATCGTCGTGACGACTAGATCCGTCCTTTCTGCCGGTGCTGAAGCCATCGAGGCAGACGTCAAGGAACTTGGACTTGCGGTGAGCATCGGTCTGCCTGATCTTCTCATCTATCAATCGACGAACGACCTCGGCGAGGCTAATGGCTTCTCGCTCTGCTCGATCAGCGAGATAACGGTAGTGCGTCTCGTCGAGGTAAAGTTGAGTCCGGTGTCGGGTGACTGACATGTGTCCCTCCATGCAAAGTGTTACAGCATACAGCATACCGTAGCCTCCTCAGACAGTCAAGCGCTCTCTCTTTCAGGCACAGGGATGGGGTTTCCCGGTTCCGTTTTCGTTAGAAGCTGTCAGCGGAATATCTATTACGTAAGGAGGATGGAGGTGGGCTTATGAAATTCCACACCGAGTTTTTGACCTCCTGAGTTCAAATTGCTAGCGCAACACCTGTACCCTGGGAGGGCCCAGGAGAAAGGAGTTGCGCTGGATGAAGAGGTACACACGATTGACCCTCGCCGAGCGCGAGGAGATCAGCCGCCACGTGGTG
>Ga0209515_10003149_pt1 | contig 24065 bp, 38 predicted proteins | sample Subgroupgradi54m_FD_187454 | JGI IMG/M metagenome (GOLD analysis project Ga0209515, IMG submission 187454) | Subsurface groundwater microbial communities from S. Glens Falls, New York, USA - GMW60B uncontaminated upgradient, 5.4 m (SPAdes)... ... | reverse complement strand
TTTAACATTTCTTTTAGTAGTAAGTAGCGTTGCAAGATATCCCCCAAAGCTGCTTCCCACGACACTAATATTTTCTTTGTCTATACCTTCGACTTGGGTGAAGTAATCGTATGCTGATAAAACATCCTCTAAAAACTCCTTAGTTGTGATTGTGTTTATATCTCCTTCACTTGTCCCGTGACCTCGCATATCAAAAAGCATGCAAATGTAACCTAAATCCGCTAGCGCCTTAGCATATTGAAAACTTCTTACCCTTTCACTTGTCCACCCATGGATAAAGAGAATTGCAGGACATTTATCTTTCTTATTAGGAGGATTAAAAAATGTCCCATCTAATTTTAGATCACTACTTGCAAAAGAGAAATCAGTCATTGTTGGATTATAACATTTGAAGCTAAGTCCAGCTGGCGGACGTGGACGCTATTCGGACCTATTTTATATCTAACCACGCACAGTTTTATATTCCAATTTATTAATAATGCTGGGGGACGTGGAGTATGTTTAGAACCCAACTTTATGCCTAATCATTCAGGTTCGTAAAACACGTTACTTTATTTCACTTCTTCAAAACTATTAAACATATGGTAAAAAATACCCCTGAGGTCATTATCTGAAATCGGAATATGTTGTGATTTTATTTGATCCGGAAAAGTACTAAAAGTATATACGATTGTTCCGTGTTGAATACTGCCCCATAATCTATAGCCATTAGAGAAATATTTATCAGTTATATCTGCATTAAAATTATTAACTTTGATAACCTTTTCATTTATTGAGTCAATTGGCTGAAGTATATAGTTGCTAGCAGCTCGCTCTGTTTGGAAGTCAGCAACCACAACTTGCACAATCTGTTTGTAAGGGTTAAAGGGTGTAATAGGGCTAAATTCAATGGCTTCCTTATCTTCAATATAATTCCAGTTTGCGGGGTATTCAAAAGATATTTTATCTGTCTTATATACGCATTTTCCCCATTGGCTATTAATAGATTGGCAATTGTAAAAAGTTGACGTGTTAATTTTAGGAGGGTTAACCTTATAGTTTATGTATGAGTATGTTTTTAAACCAAAAGTGGCGCCCCAAATTAATAAGATCAACATGATATAAGTTACTGGACAGATAAGTGAAAGTACCGTTATAGTGATCTTTACCCATTTTTTCCATTGTGTATATTTCCACATCAGATAAAGACCAATAGGCCACAAAAAAATAAATGCTAGTAAAATAACAATTTCTGACTGCCAAAAAGGTTTAGCTGTAGAAACTGGAGTTTGTGAAATGTGCTGCTGTGGTTGCACCTTAAATTCAGTATAGCATTTAAACGACTAGACAAAATTGAAGCTAATTCCAGCTGGCGGACTGGGACTGTGTTCGTATCTCTGTAGTGAGGTAAAAAGTACTTTCATAGCTTGACAGTAAATCTTGCTTCACCTACAATTCCAAATCTGGGATATGGAAAGACCTAATAGTTCACAAGGACAAAGTGACTGGTGGACTCATACTGATGAGCAAAACGGCCTTTTAGGATGGAGACCCGAGCAAGGATTAAGCGAACTTGAAGAAGAAATGGTATTTTCATGGCTTGGATTACCTGAAGGGAAAAGGGAAACTCTAAGACAATTAGGTGAGAGATTTGGTGTCTCAAAGTCAACTGCTGCAAGAACAGCAAAACGTGCGTCAATTAAACTTGCTATTTTATATTTAGAAAATAAAAAACCCTAAAACAAGCTGATTAAACTGAGGCTAATTCCAGCTTCGGGACACTGACTACATTAGAACCTTGGTAGTAGGCTAGGGTGAGACTAATTTAACTGACGGTGGGACAGTGATCTGAGATGTTTTGTGACTAACTAAATCTCTGAATGCCTCTACACCCATCTGAGGATATCACTGCATGGGTTTTTCCATGATCAGCTATTACATAATGACTTGTTTCGTTTTTATGTACGAAGTAAACAGTTTGATCATTGTTCATAAAGACACGTTTAACGTTTTCTATCTCTAGACGCGTATTATCCGAATCAACAGCTTCCAACCTGACTGATTCTTGACGCTGATCTATTGTTAAGCGCCATTCTTCTCCAGAAACACTTTTTCTAAATTGCCAGCCAGTATGCTCATCTTCCGTAGTTAATTCAGTTGCCAACCAGCCCGCATCCCAAATTTGTTCCGTAATATGCTTTGGTTTAAATTCTGAAAGAGGGATATTTACCCAAGTCGCATACTCTGGAGCTGATTCAGTTCTTACACTCATGATTCTGATAATATACTGCTTTGAAAACACTGAGTCAAATCGAAGCTAATTACAGCTGCGGGACTTGGAGTACATTTGAACCTTGATTTGAACTGTGCAAATCTGGAGAGTATAATCCCGCCAATGGCTATTGAGCGAACACAAGCAGATCTCGAAAAGATACAAAGACCGTTCTCACATTTATTCCAACCTAAAGAGGGAGATGCGTACATCATAGACAATACTTTTGGCTTTACAGTATTGGAATTGCATAAACGTATTATGAGATCGTATGTGGCATTTATTGCGGATAGAGAAATGCTCATTCTTAGCGAAAGTGCGTTGAATAGCACTGATAAGAAGCATCTCAAACAACCTGGGTCAGGACTCGGCAAACTTGGGATAGTACTTGGCCCACGAAATAGATTTGTTTTTTTAGGTGTCAAATACGGATTTACTTTCCAAGATCCCGCTCACTTTCAACTTCGTTCAACAGAGCTAATCACAGTAGAGCCTATACAAAGCACTGATGAGCCTTTTGATTTACTAACTCAAAGAATTCAATCTAAAAAACATTAAAACTGAGCTGGCGGACTGGGACTGTGTTCGTATCTCTGTAAGTAACTAAAGTGGGCTAATAAAAACTAGCAAGTATTTCATTGAAACACTAGACTGCTATATTTAAAAATTTATTCTGAACTTTACTTTCAATACCAGTTGCATTTCCTATTCCGTACCTGTAATCTGGCCTAGGTTTTGCAAGTATCATAGCCATCCAGATTTTTTCCTCAATAGACATATCAGCTGTTTGCGACCCAAACTCCTGCTCCATCATTTTTCTCTGAATTTGTAATCCGCTATAGAAATAGTTGAAAAGAGGTGACTCGGAAATTTCAACCCAACCTATCCCTATTGATCTAGGAATTTCTTTGCTCGTCAAGTCCTTGGGTTTTAACGCCAAGTCTTTTATGTCGCCAGTGAAATAAATTCCAACATCGTGTTCTCCGTCTGTGTAGCTTCTTGAACTTATTGTTATACCTTTTGATTGCCAAAGTGTTCCCATCGCTCCAACTCTTTGATCTGTTTTTGATAATGTCCACCTTAAAGACATTTCACAAATGTTTGGGTCTGCATCTACTAGTTCGTGAACAGAAGCATGGGAAATTGCTGTAAGGTCACCTGTAGATTGTAAGTAGTTCTCAAGGCTTTCCATAAGGTTGACATCAACTCCGTATTTTTCCTCTACATACCTTGGATCAAGAGCACGTTCCCGAGACATAGGGCAGAATTATATCAGACTGACACAAATTAAGGTTAATTCAAGCTGGTATTTTTAGGGATGGATTCTCCCAAAGAGGGGTAACTTCTTGATCTTTATAGCCATCCTGTACGATTAGAACATCATTATACTGATCTTGCGAAACTATTTGAGGTGATCCCAAGACTCGTCTTGATGCTAAATCAGGGCAGACTTTATCATAGGCATCAAGAACTGCGTTAAATGCTTCATCAGTTGGATTAATCTTCCCGTCAGTAATTGTTACGAGCATCTGTCTTTTTGCTCCATCATAATTAACAACATTGATTGCTTCAACTCTTTTGACCTCTGGAATTGTAGCTGCTCGATCAACGTAACTTTGAGCAAGACTTCTTCTTTTGGAATCAGGGAATAGCCTTTCCCATTTAACAGCGTTTTGTTCGACTCCTTCAATCATGAGCCAAATATAAACCTTGCATACTCCAAAATCAAGAGTAATTTAGATCTGGTACTGTTTAGCTGTGTAGGAACTTTTTATTTCAGTCTTTTATAAGTGCCGTCAGAATTCTTGACATATTTTCTTTTCTCTATCTCATTCAGCACTTTTTCTATTTCCTTATCAGCATCTAATCCTAATATTTCCATCATTCCTAATATGTGAACTGTTAAATCGGTAACCGCATCAACAATTCCTTCTTTATTACCCCTCCTGTGACTACGTGCCAGTTCACCCAATTCCTCAGCTAGCATCGAAATCTCATGATTGATGCCATTGTAGTCCGAAGAGGTGTTAAAACCCTGTTTAATTTTGTTTGCATAGATTCTTTTTTGAAGTTTTTTTAAAGTCACCAACGGATTATACAAAAAGTTCTGTTATTAGAAAAGGCTATATTTTATAGCTAATTAGAGCTGGCACTGGTTTATCCTGAGTCTCGAAGGGTTAACTATGTATGAGCTTGGAATATTGATTGCTTATTATAGTATAATGTAACTGTGACCAAAGAGATAATCATAACTCGATCAGAAATTCAAAAAAGCCCAGAACTACAAGTTGAAGAGTGGATAGGGAAAGAATTTGAAGATTTCAAAAACAATCTTACGAATAACCAGGCTGATCATGAGCAGGACTTAGAGGATATTCGTAGAAGATTACCAAGTGTCTCAAGTCGAACACTAAGTATAGTTATTAACACCTGATTTGTTAAATTAAGCTGCCTGACGTATTCACAGTTCGAATCAGTCTTGGGTTTTTGGGATAAATTGAGGCTAAGTTAGAACTGCGGTACTTGTATTATGTCTAGAAATTTTATTACTGGGATTTAATTTTTAGGAGGTACAGCTTTATCTAACGCTGAAAGTAACATAGAAACCTTTTGAATGTCTGCTTCTTCAGTAAATTTTTTACCATACCCAGTTATTCCGTTGACATTAAAAATAAGAGCATCGCTGATTTGGTAACCAATTAAATGTAAATCAATTGCATAACCTTGCTCATCTGATTCTTTCATGAAATAACGGTGTTCACGTCTTGCTGGGTTTCCAAGTCCTATTCTGATTTCTCTACCTGCTATTTCAATCGTTGTAGTTGGAATTTCAACATAAGGAGGAGTAATCCTCCTAATTCTTAGGCTCTTTACTTTCGAGGGGTCTTTTTTATCTCCTTTTAGCGTCAATAATTTTTCCGCCTGATCTGTGAGTTCTTGCGGCGAGTGAGCAATTACAGGGTTGTCAACATCTGCTTCGACTAATTGAAGAAATGCAGATATTATATCTGCTGTGGGCGGGCCAAAATCTTTGTTGGAGCGACGCCTTCTTTCTTCAGATTCTCGAGCTTGCAGTTCCAGTAACTCCAGCATGACTACATTTTACATCAATGAAAGTGAAAATCAAGTTATAGGGCTAATTAGGGCTGGTTGAGAACTGCAAAATCAGCAGTGCCAATTTGCAATCTCATAGTCGTAAATTACCGCACCAAACCTTTACAAAACACCAAAAACAAACTTAAAAGGGGAAAGTCGCCCTTAGCCCTTGCCAGCGGTACAAACAACCACTTCGACTGGAAGATTTTTATTAAAAAATCAACCGCTTAAATGAACATTGTCGGCTGCGGGACACTGAGTACATTAGAACCCAAGAGTTTTGCTGAATGCCCAAAAGCTTACTAACGCCGAACATTTTTGATGAAGGTCGCTCGAAGATTATGGACGGCTACTTTATTGAGGGTCAGTTTTTCTAGTCAGTGCTAATAAATCTCGCCTAGCACTTTTGCCTCTTAGCTCGAGTGTCATGCTAATATCCATGACAGCCGGGTGGTCAGCGCAATCTATCTCACCAGCGTCCTTTTTAGTAAAATATTCCTCTGGGGTTAAACCCATTCTAGCCATGTCATTTACAGCTAAATTAGCCCACTCTAATTTAGATAACTGCACACGTGTTGCATTTTCTGGAGTTCCTGCCATTTATAAATTCACCCCCTCGAATGAATCAAAATCAACCTGTTTATAATCATTTTCATCATAAATGTCAAATTAAGTCTAATTCGAGCTGGCGGACTAGCCACCAGGTGGAACCCCATTGAGGCTAGCATTAGAAATACCTACGAAAAACTAGGTCAACTCGGCTTCACCTACATTAATGGTGAGATTTCAATAATATTACCTGAAAAAGGAAGGTATTAATGATTAGTAGTCTTTTGATGAGAAAAACTTTCTACATGGTCTTCCAAAACGATTTGGAGCTCCTGCCTTTTTAGCAGCAATTTGAGTGCTTTTTTGAGATATAATGTTGCTCAGATTATATGGATAAAAAGATAAAAAACGCTCCTCTAGCGACTTTGTTGGAGAAGTTGGTAAAACAATCATTTCATCTTTATTTTACTGCTTTTGGTGGATCAACCACATATCAACCTTTTCAAATAGGTATTCTAATGTCTCAAATGGATGATAATGTTAAAGCTATTCCAGAGTTCCCTCAAGCCGTCCAGTTAATGGAAAAAGATAGCGTGATTAGCAAACTATTAGGTAATCTCGTGGGCACAGTAACTAACGCATCAAGTGTGGAAAGTGCTGAAACTTGCATCCTTAAATTTTTAAATCAACTTTACTTGAAGAATCCAGTGTTCATCCAGACAATTTTTAATGAGCAGTATGAGGCATTTGAAGAGCTTTTTTATTCTGATAATTTAAGATTTGTCGACACAGTCAGGCTGTATAACTTTGAGGCTTCGAGTGAAAAAATAGTGCTGAATAATGGACTGTCAATAAAAAGATTCCCTGTAGTCGTTGATGAACAAACTAAAATTCAACAGATACAGTTTAAGCCGTATATTCAATTTTCAAAATCTGATTATATTATTGAGAAGTTCTACACAAGAACAAAAAGAGTAGGTAATGCTAAAACTCCATTTGATGTAGATTTGGTAAGTAAAGAGGCAAATGAAAGTGGGGATTTATTTGATCAAATAATTAAAGCCCTGAGAATTATGAAAAATTCAGCAGTTTATAGAGATCACGTAATTTCTACTGAAATGCTTACATTTACTCCTTACGCGGGAATAATCTCTCGATTCCCTTTTCTCGAAAATACGGTTATTGGAAATAAGCTTGTAATTTCAAAAGATGAAGATAAAGAGCTAATATCGATCTTTGAAAACATTTCTAAAAATGAAAATAAATCTTTCCAAATTGCCTCAAACCGACTGGGATTTGGATTAGAGAGAAGATTTGATGAAGATAGGCTTATAGATTACATGATTGGACTTGAATCTATTTATTTGCCAGATGGACAGGATGAGCTAACTTTTAGATTGTCCCTCAGAATAGCTTTTCTGATGGGGAAAGACGTAGCCGAGAGAAAAGATATTTTCAGATTTATAAAAAAAATGTATCACTTGAGAAGCAAATTAGTGCATGGTAAGAAATATGATCTTACAAAAGATGATGTTGCAAGAATCGAGGAGATATTAAGGCGATCATTAAAAATGTTTTTGTCTGATCCGATCCAATTTAGCTTAGACCAATTTGATAAAAATGGAAAACTCACTAAAAATGGTGTACTAGATAATATATTTTTTAATAGTTAATATAAAAAAAATAATGGACATGGCAATAAAGATTGGACATCAATCTCAAGTCAATAAAGATATTTTCCTTTCACTTCTGGGCTTATATAGAGCCTGTCTTTCCATGAGCAGAATTATACATTAGTGTATAAATTGAAGCTAATTCCAGCTGGCGGTGGGACTATGTTCGGAATAGTTTAGATTCAATTTGAGGATACATGGCACTGCCGATTTGATTAAAATCAACAAATTGATAAAATATCCCAAATGGCAGCAGAATACTTAGTAGCAAAAGAAGCTGCATTAATCCATCTCAGATCATCTTGCATACAAAATCTCAAGCATATTCAAGCCTCAGGATTCCAAACGGAATTTTCGTTCACAGACCATTGGAAACCACAAAAGCAAGATGAATCTACTCATCCATCGATTCCTATCGCCAATCGTTTTTCCAGAATTTTTCTTAATTTTCATAAAAGAACATGGGCAACTTACACATATAAGGATGGAAATATATCAGCTCAAGTATTTCAAGATATTGGAGGAAGCACAGAATCTGTAGCGCAGTATGAATCAGTCCAGGTAGAAAACGTACCTTTTCGTGAATTTTCTGAAGCTGATCTAGTTACTGCGGCTCAAATAATAGATGCTCGCCTTCAGCCTGCCCGTGCAGCTGTTTAATTCTCTAAATCCGTCTTCTCTGACTAAAAATCTACACATTTTGCTGGGAGTCGTTGATGATTTCCGAACATTAGATTGGATTCAGATAGTTAAATACCCAGAGCTGATGTGGGAGAAATCTGTGCAATTTCTGGAGCTAGGATACAAATCAGCTTAAGACTATTCTCTGCTTTTATTTTACAGATTTCAAAAATTCTTGTTCCGAGATTCCTGCACGCTTAATCTGTGATCTCAGAAGGTATGGTGCCACCTCTTTATGAAATGGTATAGAAAGAGTAGGTGAGTTATCTTTTTGCAAAATTGCGTGGTCTCCAGATGTATGTGAATGGGTATAACCGAATTTTGTGAAAACCTTTACAGCTTGCTTGCCTGAAATATTGGCGAGCCTGCCCATTTAGTTGAGAGCAAAATTTACTGGTACTGATGTTTTAGTTAATTCGGCATTTGATTCAACTCTCTTGGTAGTAGTCTCCATGTAAGCTTTTATAGCTTTATTCACATTCTCTATGGCTTCTTTCTTAGTTTTCCCCTGACTCATGCAGCCATATAAGTTTAAAACATCAGCAACATAACCCTTATATTCTTTATCGTAAATTAATTTGATGACGTAATCTAATTTTCTGGTCACTTTCACCTCCTTAAAGCAGTCTAAATTATACCACTCTACATAGAGTATACCAGGTAGAGAAAAACCCCTTTCTCTGAGCTACCTCGAAAAGCTGGGGGTCGTTGATGATTTCCGAACAATAGATTGGGCACAGATGGTTAAGTATCCCGAGTTGGTTTGGGAGAAAACTGTTCAATTCCTATTATAACAATGCCATGAAAAGGCCGCTTTTGCTGTTAGTTCTTCTCCAGTTCTGATAAAATTCTTGCAGTTATGAATCATTCAACATTATTTTTGGACGAATCAGGCAAGTCAAGTCTTGCCGAAAAACAAAATGAGCCATTTGTTCTAACAGGAGTAATATTAGATGAGAATGAAATTACACCCGTAGAAGGATTTTTTAATTACATAAAAAGAAAGTATAGTATAGAAACATCCAGGCCATTTCACAGTTATGATATTTTTGAAAACCCAACAAGTAAACTATCCACAATCAAATCAAAATCATTAATAGAAACATTAAGTGACTTTATTTCTATTATTCCAATTAAAATATACATAATTTCTATTGATAAATCTTTATTCAAACTAGCTCTTGGAGTTAAAAATAATAACGATTTTAAGGGATCTACGGAAAGAAAAGAGATGAGGGACTATCCCTACAGAATCATGTCTTCTTTTATTTTTAAGTGGTTTGCTAACTATCTAAAAAAAACAGAAAACATTGGACAAATAATAGTTAGACTCAAGGCGTGTGGAGATTACCAACTATTAAAATCGCTTAACTTAGCCAAAGACTTAAAAGGGCCTTTACCAAAACAAACAGCAAAACTAATCAGAGATAGGTGTACTGCGATATGTTTTGCGGAAAAAAACTTTTTATCAGGTGGCTTGGAAATAACTGATCTTATCTCTTATACTTCTTTTTTCCATGCAAGATCAGCAATGTCTACCATGCATGGAATAAAACTCAACTTATGTTGGGCACAAATAAAAAAGAGGTTACCAGCCAAAGCCTTAGATGAATTAGATGAAGCTCAGATTAAAAGATTTTTCAAAGTGGGACAGGATGGGGTTCACAAATACCTCAAATCTACTTAAGAGATTTGTGATCTCCACCCTGCGGTAGATGATCACTAGGGGAAGTTTATCAAAGAGCGTTTTTAATTGCAAGCGTATTTTTAGCTTCAAAAACAAGCTAGATTTCATGTAAAATACTTTTTTGGCTATTTAAGAAGTTCAGATGTAGAAGTCTTTAAGGCTTTGGCAACTTTTTCAAGAGTACTCATTTAACTTTATATTCTCTTTTTTAAAGAATATTTCTATTCCATTCAGAAATTCAGATATTTTCTTGAGCAATTTTTCTGCGTTTTCAAGATACTGGCGTTTGTTATCAACCCTAGTCTTTTCGGAAGATGGTGTGAATACTAAATTTACTATAAAGTTATTCCTTTCAAAATCCTGTATTAAACTTAGCAATTTTACATAAGAAAACTTTTCTTCTTCCCTTATGGGCTTTTGATAATAAAATTTCAATAGTCCTTCAATTCTGAATTGATTTAAAGTAAATCTGTCAGATTCTAAATACTCTCGCTTATTTTCGAGTACCTTATTAGCACATACATAATTATAAGCTAAATCTGCTCCTAAATTCTTCAGCATCCTTATTCTTTCTATTCTCTGAAGGTTTCTATTTATTTTCCTTTCCAAAAGGAAATACAATAACATCCCAGTTAGAAAAGTAGCAAAAAAATTTGCAAGAAATTGAGCCAAAAAGGTGCTTTCAATCAATCGTATCACCCATACCTTTAATACCACTGTGCCACCCCACCATGATGTGAACAAGTTCCCTGCCTATGCTGACTGAAGCTATAAGAACCATCCCTACATTGTGCAGTAGCACCATATGGAATCATATTATTTGGTGGTGGGGATTCTGGCCGACAAACAGTGTTACCAAAACTGTTAATATAAGTGCCATTGGTACAGTAAATTTGGGGGGCTGTACTGGGATATGAAGTCGGCGAAGGTGTGGGGATTATACTTGGCAAAGGGCTGGGTGAATCTATTACTGGAGTCGAAGCAATAATTGCAGTTTTTGCACTTAGTACTTGTGAAACATGGCTATACTTAGCGGAAATTCCAATGATAAGTACTACAAAAGAGACAAGCCCTATAGCTCCAATTGCAAACTTGTTTTTCATGCGAAGCAATTATACAACTTAGCAAGTATTTTCGGGTATAATTTAATCATGACCCTAAAGCAAAGACTTTTTGCGAAAAAATATGTTGATAACGGTGGAAATGGAGTACAGGCTTCACTATCAATTTATAATACTAAAGATTACAACACTGCTCATGCGATAGCCACAGAAAACCTACAAAAACCTGCGGTAGTTGAAGAAATAAATAGGATATTAGACAGTAAGAACTTATCTATAGACACAAATGTTGCTAATTTAGCCACGATTGCAAACAGCACTCCCCCGAAAGGGTTTAGTGGCCAGGAAGTATTAAAAGCAAACTTGGAGACCATAAGACTTCGAGGCTACGACAGTGGAACAAAGGTAACTCAAACATCAGTTTCTTTAAAAGCAGAATTGTCAAAGAAAAGCTATCAAGAGCTGCTTAAGCTTCATAGACAATATACGGATGAGATTAATGAATTGTTAGCCGAATAAAAAACACTTCCACCCCTACCCACACGGATTCAAGTATCCACAGAAAAAAATAAGGGCTTTGTAAATACGGCCCATATTTTTAAAGGTTTTAATTAGCTAAGAGTTTTGGGAGCGAAACTTTTAGTGCCTTTGCAATACTTGCCAGTTTATCAATAGATGGATTGCGTTCGGCACGTTCAATTGCTCCCATATATGACCTTTCAATTCGAGCTGCATCTGCAAGTGCTTCCTGGCTTATACCTTTTTCTAATCGCAGCTTACGAATCCTTACTCCAATAGATTTGAGTTGTACTTTGTTTCTTAATGGCCTCTTTCTTGGATCCATTCTGGACTAATTGTCTTTGTTGTGCGACTCTCAGTCCACGTGATATATTACTCATAGTAATAATGAAAAACTTGCTTAGATATTCATTTATTGGAATTATGACTGTCTTTTTAGCAGGTTGCGCATCTAACCTATCATCAGAAACCTCCTCCCTTCCAGGAGTTTCGTCTAACCAAAAGTGGTCACTGTTAATTAGAAATAAAAATACTTCAAAGATAGAATCTAGAATTGATGGCTATAACACACAAAAAGATTGTACCGAAAAAGGAGTTGGCCTAACTAATAATTCACAGTTTTTCGAGTGCGGTTATAAGTGTGATACATCCGTTCCAGATGCAAGTGAAGCTGTTTGCGATACTACATGTGGAAGTAAGGGAAACGATTGTATAAAAATCAAACAATAAATGAATGGTCTGAGAGTAGTTAAAAATGATCTTCAATACTAAAAACTTATGGTCCCTTGGAATGATCTTAGTTTCTCCATTGATTTTGACCGCATGTAATTCAGTTTCAAGCTCAAATCCTTGGTGGAACGGTACAAAGTTAGTCAACTTATGCGCTGTCGGTGTTACTAGTAACAGTTATGGATGTTATCAAGCAGCAGTAAAGAGTAACGGTAAGGAAATTATTTCCATAGATTTACCAATTGCTGGTGAAGGCTATTTCCCAACCTTTGGTACGGTTTGTGGTAAGTTAGATGTCCGATACTGTGATTTCCATGACCAAAAAAACAGAGAATGGGAAGTCAAACAGCTTTAAACTAATTCTATAAATTCATGCAAATTCCAAAAATAAAAACAAAACTGATTATAACTGGTTTAGGGGTAACTCTAATGGCAGTTGCCATACCTTCTAGTGCATTTCTAGTTTTAAATAACAGAAAAGTTAAGCCCACCGTTGAAGGAGTGTCAATCGTTTCTTCTCCAACACCTTTGGCTTCTATCGACCCTACATCTACAACTTCGCCAACGCCTAAGGCCACCCAAAAACCAGTACCAGTACCAACCATCATCCCATCTACAATGCCGACCCCATCTTCAACTGTTACCCAAACTACTCAACTCGATACCAGTATAGCTTCAAGCCTGGCTAAGGATGCGGCCTGCAAGAGCGAAGCAGATATTAAAAAAAATGAGTTTATAAATCAAGCGTACACTAAGCTAAGGACAGAACATCCAGAATTTTATGATTACGATGCCGCCGTCGCAAAAGACCCTGGGAAATATAGTTCTAAAATTGATCCTAATGCTGCTTTTAAGTTTTGGTTGAGCGAAGCTAAAATACTCAGTGCTGCTTATGAAAGCGATATAAAGTCAACTGGCGCTCAATTGTACGGTGTCTATTACGCACAATGTTTAAGCAAATAAATCCCCAAAAACTTAAGCTGGATATATTTAGATGATAGGAATATTATTTGCAACTAAAGAAGGTGATTAAAGAATGATTGGTCTTATTTTATTAGGTGTTGTACTTTATATCGGAGGAGTATTGCTATGGGGAGCATTTAAGGTGATAGAACTTTTATGGCACTTATATGTAATGCACGACCTCAATGAATGGGAAAACAGAAAATATGAAGAGGAACGAGAAAATGCACGACAGAATTCACAATATTAACTATTGACCAAATTGTTTGGTGGCAAGACTTTTTTCCCTCTTTTGCCAACGTAGCTTTTGTGCTGCACTGATTTTCTTCTTTATTTCGTCTGTTAGTGGAACACCCTTATTGTAAGCGGGAATGCCCTTTCTAGCCTTGGATATAGCGTCCTTTTCAGCTTGAGTTCTGGGGACACCCTTGTTCCAAGGCTTTTGACCTTTTTTCGACTCAGAGATTTTCAATCGAGTTTCATCACTCCAACTCTTCCCTTTATTCCATGATGGCTGGCCCTTTTTAGAAGAGGAGATTTTATTGATGGTTTTCTGATCCCACTTTTTACCTTTGTTCCAAGCTCTTTTACCTTGCAATTTTAAGCTGATCTTTCTCTTGGTTTCAGCGGGTAATTTCTTACCTTTCCAGTAGTCACCAATATTCCAGTTACTTTTCATATACAGCTAAGTATACCAGCAAGTTAGTCCAACATCAAATACCAGTACTGGGTCCTTGCTTTTGAATTTTTCATGATTTAGAATATGAGATGGTTATTGTAGATGAAGAGGTAGTATAACTTAAATCTTCCTTCTATTTAACTATTAATTATGTTAAGTAAATCTTTTAATGAGTGGTCAGAAATAGTTAGGAATAACTTTCCAGAGCTTTTAAGACCAGCAGAGATTGCATTAAGTGTTTTATGCCAATTAAAGGTTAACGATATAAAAAATCCCTTTGCACTCGTTTTTGTCGATGTGCCTAGTGCTGGTAAAACGATCACTTTAAACATGTTTTCCGATTTGGGTAATTTGGTCTATACCACAGATAACTTTACTCCAGCTTCATTTGTTTCTCACGCAGCCAATGTCCAAAAAGAAAAGTTAGAAAAAATCGATCTATTGCCTCGCATTAAAGGAAAAGTTCTTATTATTAGAGATTTAGCCACTATTTTTGGTGAGCGAGAAGAAGATCTACTAAAAAACTTAGGGGTTCTGACAAGAGTCCTTGACGGTGAAGGATTGGAAACCGATAGCGGACTCCACGGTAAAAGGGGTTATAAAGGTGATTATAATTTTATGCTCCTTGGAGGATCAACTCCCATTCCCCCGCGTGTATGGAAGATGTCAGGCAATCTTGGTTCCAGACTATTTTTTTGCCAAATTAGAAGCAAAGAAAAAGACGAAAATGAGTTAGCCAGTCAATTGACTGATAGGTCTTGGTTGCTCAAACAGGGCTTATGCAAAGGCGCAACTAATGAATATATTGAAAATATTTGGAAACAGTTTCCAGAGGGAGTTGAATGGGATAAATCAAAAGATCCAAGGAAATTATTAATAATAATTAGCCGCTGCTCAAAGCTGCTTGCAAGACTTAGAGCACCTATCAACGTTTGGGAAGATCGCTGGGTCAAGGATGATAAAGAATCGTATAAATATACTGAGCCTGTTGTTGAAAGACCAGATCGAATAAACCAACTTCTATATAACTTGGCACGGGGACATGCATTCTCTCAGGGCAGACAGCAAATCGATAGGAGCGACATTGCAATCGTAATAGATATAACTCTTGATAGCGCTCCAAGAACGAGGGCAAATCTTTTCCGACTACTAATTGATAACGGTGGCGAATTACTCACAAATCAAGTTATGGGCACTCTCGGCTGCTCCCACACAACTGCCCATAGAGAAATGGAGGCTCTGAAAATTCTAGAAGTAGTAGACATTGATGAGGGGCATGGGATGACAGGCCAGGAAAAGAATATGACTCTGAAAAGCGATCTTCAATGGTTTCTTTCTCAAGAGTGCAAAGAGATAAGAAGCACAGAGTCAAAATCAGTTGCAGCTGCACGCAATTTTGTCCCTGTGCAAGTTAAAAGTATTAAGCCCGAAGACCTTCCACCCGCACTGCAAAAATATACAAATGACAAATTAATAGCGGATTTCGAGAAAGCTGAAGCAAGAGATGGGGCTTGATAAATGAAGCTAAGTAAGGAGAGAGTACAAGAACTGGGACAAGTTTTAAAAGAAGAATTCAATTTAGAGCTTGATGATAGTAATCTCGAAAAACTCGCATATTCCCTAGCTGGGTACTTTGACCTATTGTTGAAGATCGAAAATAGGCACAAGTTCGGAAATCGTTCTAGGGTGGTTCTTGATTCTGACAAGCATAAGGACTTAGATAATGATGAGGAACGGCTGTAAAATGGAACAAGCAATACTTTGGGCTAGAGTTAGCACAAAAGAGCAGTCAGAGGAAGGCTACAGCCTCGATGCTCAAGTCAAAATGCTACGAGATTATGCCAATAAACACGATCTGCGAATTATTAAGGAGTTTATAGTCCCTGAGTCAGCAAGCGGCAAACAAGAACGAAAAAAGTTTAAAGAAATGCTTTTTTATTTAAAAGATCACCCAAAAATTAAACATTGCCTGTTTGAGAAGGTAGATCGTGCAACAAGGAATTTTAAAGACTCAGTTAAATTAAATGATTGGCTATATGGACAACTCTAATCCAACAATACATTGCGTCAAACAGGGACTAGACCTGCACAAAGATTCAAAATCCCACGAAAAGTTCCAATGGGATATATATGTTGCTCTTGCTAGTCAGTATAGTAACAACCTTTCTGAGGAAACAAAAAAGGGTCTCTATGAAAAAGCTGCACAAGGCCACTACCCTGGCAATCAAAAACGAGGCTATAGAACAATTGGCGATATAGGCCATAAGATATGGTTTGTAGATTCAGATTCACAGGATGCAAAATTCATTCCTATCGCCTTTGAGCTATATGATTCTGGAAACTTTACCCTGAAGACGATATCCCAAAAGATGTTCGAGCAGGGCTGGAAAAGCAGTGTTGGGAAACCCATATCCACAAGTGAAATGCACAATATCTTAAGAGACTGTTTCTACTGTGGACAATTCATTTGGCACGATAAAAAATACGAAGGCAAACATACATCTTTAATTTCTAAAGAAATGTTCTACAGGGTTCAAGATCGTTTAAGTCGTAAGCTGACGGGTAAATATAGAAAACACACATTCTTATTCAATGACGGCCTACTTATCTGTGGTGAATGCGGCAGATATGTCACTGCAGAGCTTCAGAGAGGGCATTCCTACTACCATTGCACAAAGCATGCTAACAACTGCTCCCAAAAGAAATACATGAGGGAAGAAAAAATTGAAGAACAGATATTGCAAATTCTAAACAGTCTGGTGATTGATAATCCAAAATTGCTTGAGTGGGTCAGAAAAGCGTTAAAAGAAAATCATACCTCTGAAACTGACTATCACATGACAACTTTAAAAGAGCTTGAGGAACAATTGCTCCAAGTAAGTAAACGCTTAAACACGCTTTACGATGATCGAGTTGATGGAATAATTAACAAAGAATTCTATGAAGAAAAAAGGCAACAATATGAAGAACAACAACAAGCAATCCTTGATGCTAAAGAAAATCATGTTAAAGCAAATATAGACTATATGCAACTTGGCATAAACCTTTTTGAACTTTCCCAGAAAGGCCCAGGATTGTACTCAGAACGAGCGTTACCAGAAGAAAAAAGAGAATTACTAAACTTTCTATTTTTGAACATTAAATTGAAGGACGAAAAGCTTATTCCAACGTTCCAAAATGGCTTCGAGGTCATTGCTCGACATGCAAAAGACCAATCGTGGCTGGGAGTCGTTGATGATTTCCGAACATTTGATTGAGTACGGATGGTGAGGTATCCTGAGTTGGTTTATGGCCAATCGGTAGAATTTCTATCCTATTGATTGAAAACTCGCAAAGCTTGCTATTATAATTTCCGCTGATGGGAAGAGAAATATTGGTGGCAGAGTTAGATCTATCCGCAAAACCTGAAGAATATAATTTAAGAGCATATTTCCAATTATTCCTTGGAAATAAAATGCTAGGGTTAACTTTTGCTGATTGGAGAGACCATATAGCTTCTAAAACTGAAATCAGTTCAGTTAGCGGCCGCCGAAAGGTTGAAGGAACTACAACAGCTTTATATACAAGGGCCTATCAAATGATGCATGAGATGGCTGATGAAAAGCAAACAGCAGTTCATTACCAATTTATGACAATAAACAGAAAAATGATAAAGTGGGCACTCGATCCCGAAAGAGGCTCCTCAATATTCAGATGGGATGATGTTTTAAGGGGAGAAGTTTTTATTGGAAAGATAAAAATACTCCCGAAAACAAATGCTTCACAAGGCGCGGGACACTGACTACATTAGAACCTTGGTTCTAGAGTAATATTAGGGTACAAATTGTCTTAAGTTTGTGTTTGATAATAGTACCTTACATCAGAACCGAGTAAATCTGTTCTTTGAATAAGTTCTTTATCTGATATGCGTAAAGCTTGGACTGCAGCCCTAGACATTCTTGCAAGAAAAGGGCTGTGTTTCATTTTACGCTTACGAATAACTTTATTGGCTTCTGACCTTTTATCCTCTAAAGCATTTCCTATAAAATAAGCGAAGTCTTCAAATGTTGTAGCGCTTGCAACCTCACGAACCCTTGAAGAAGCCTCGCAGTGAACTCGATTCAATACAACAAAAGTAATGAAGTCTCTTTTAAGTCTAGCTGGATCAACTATATCAACACCAACCCATTTACCGCAGCAAGCATTAACAAAATCGCCCATCAAAACTTCTTTTGGAATTGCTCCAACTACTAAATGGATATCTCTATTTCTAGGCTTTTCTCGATCCATATAGTCTGATAATATCTTACCAAAATGCTTTATACACATTTTTTTGAGAGATTCTCAAATGCTTTATTGTTCGCCACGAGAATAAGGCTAAATCAAGCTGGCGGACGTGGACTCTATTCGGACCTATTTTGCAACAACAAGCAACCCACTTTTTATTCCAAGTTACCTTTAGCTGAAGCTGCGGGACACTGAGTACATTTGGCTTTAATCTGTAGTTGACCTTTTTACGACCATGCTTTAAAATCTCTACACTTAATGGTACCCTTAGAAATAGAGATTTACGATAGAGACCCAAAAGAGAAAGATGCTTCAGAAGCTTCATTGCAAGCAAACTCCAGTGTCGCTTTAAAAGGTCCTCTGGGAGTAACTATTATGAGAGTGGATGAAGAAGACGAAATAGCACGGATTGAAATGCATGAAGCTGTACCTGTTCATGTCACTAATGTTTCTTCTGCTGCAGAAATTCGGGTAGAAGGAAACAAATATATTCTTCGCAATGGTGATTCACTAACGTTTACATCCCAATTAGAAGAATTTCCAAAAATAAAACTGACAAAGACTGCTCCTGCTGTTTGAACAATCCGCTCCTAGTTTGTTTCAAATTGAGGCTAAGTTGAGCTGGAGGACTGGGACTATGTTCGGAATAGTTTAGAATTTTAGGTGCATGATATTTAAAATCTAATTAATCAACTAATTTTGCTTTGACAGCTTCAGGTAAAGATACATAACCGTCTGGTTGTCCGTATCCATCAAGGTGTTCTTCTTTGGCTAGGCCGTCATGAACTAATGATTCCCAAATTTTTGCCGAGTTATGGTTAAGAACCCCAGATAAAAGAGGAGTGTCACCAAGAAATTTCAACAATTCAATATAGGCTGCTTTTCCAAAACCCTTACCAATATACGGATCCCCTAGGATAATTTCCTCAATCATTGCATTTTTTGGTCTAACACTGTCAGGATGATCTGATTTTAATCCTCTCCTTAACTTTATATGTCCTATCAACTTGTCTTCAGAATCAAAAATTTCAATATCATGTTTGGAAACGTAAGGCTTATATAGTTCTTCAACTTCTATCGGATGATCAACTAAATGTACGAGCTGACGTGTACTACCTGACTCAGGTTCAGTTATCGTTGGACCATTTTCTTGAATTAAACTGTTCATGTTTGTAATTATACTAAATTGAGGCTAATTCCGAGCTGCGGGACACTGACTACATTAGAACCCTTAGTTGTAGGCTAGATCGTGGCTAACTCGAACTGCGGGAAATGGTCCAGTTACTGTTAATTGAGCAATTGGACTGAATTTACAACAGAATATAGTATGCTTTCAAGGTTTTTAGCTGTAGTCGAATTAGGAGTCCCCAAAGAGAAAACATATTGATTCCCTTTGTAGAGAAAAATGTAAATATTTTGAAATCCAACGTTTGGGTTTGTAATCTGAGCATTTATAAATTCTTTGCCGTTGATAGTCACGCATTGTCCATTTGGAGCAGCATCTTTTTTGCAATCAGTGAGAGTTGCCTTTTGCTTCTGTATAGAAATTGCCGCTCCAACAGCTGGGATCTGTCCATTGCCTTGGCTAAACTGAGCGTCTGGCGACAAGTAGGCAATAGTATCTTGAGTGCCCATGAGCTGCTGTGGGGATTCTTTCCATTCTTTAGGTGGTGCAAAGCTGACGTCAAAGAAGGCTTTTCTTTGACTATTAGTATTCCCCTGAGTAACACTTGATGTTGGTGAACTATTTATTATATTCGTTTGGGGCGCCGTCGTAGCATTAGCTGCAGATTGTGTGCTAACCTGTGATTTTCCGTTGAGGAAAAAATATATCAGCGCAATAACAACCAGTATAATTATTAAGATTGCACCTAAAATAATGAATAGTTTTGTTTTGCTAGATTTTATTGGTGGATTCTGGTTTACGGAACTCTGACTTTCTATGGGTGGAGATTGTACAGGAATCCCTTCAGGTTGTGTCGTTTGAGGTACTTGTTGCGGGTTTTGAGGAAATTGTGATTGGGAATTATCTTCCATATCCTAAACTTATCCTAGCTGCTTACCTTAGTCAATATAAGCTGGCGGACTGGGATTGTGTTCTGAACTCTGTTATCAGCTAAATTAAAGCTGGAACGTTAACATGTTTGTTTGGAGACTCAGTTGAACAATTATTTCTTGTTCCATACCTTCTCCATTCAGGAGTAACTCTTCCCTCAGCTACCCTCTGAGGATAAATAATGTCATTCTGATGATCAATTCTATCCCTAATCCTTTTTTGTATTTCTTCAGAATCAATATTACAGTAGTCTGTTTCATCAATCCCAAGCAATTCATTTAAGCGTCTCAAATTCTGATCTAGCTCCTCTTGGGTTGGAAGTGAGCGCATCATCTCGATTGATCTTTTATTTGACACTCCTCGTTCTTTCATTGGTTTATTAAATACTAGAGATGTACATTAAAGCAAATATGGAAATCAGAAGCTGCGGAGCAGGGACTCGAACCCCAATAAACGGATCCAGAATCCGTTGTCCTACCATTAGACGACTCCGCAAGGATGTGCATATTTTATCAAAGATCGCACCAAGTTCCCATAAGATTCCTTTAGACAGCTTGAATTAGCGTTGATTTGATATAATTTCCATATTGTTATAAATGCACTAGAAGGAGAAACTATATGAAAATGAAAAGTGTTGCTGGTATAGTCTGTTATGTTAAGGACATTGAGGAAACAGCAAAGTTTTACGAAGCCCTGGGCTTCCAATTTGATAAACGCGAACCAGATCATGTATCTATTCGCTTGAACTGGTTTTGGATAGACTTTCATCCGCAAGACAAGGAAGACAAGCCTGAATTTCAAAAAGAGGCAAACCTTAATAACAAAGGAGCCGGCCAATTTTTGTATATAAGTGTAGAAAACGTGGATGATTTTTATAAAGGTCTCATTTCAAAAGGACTAAAACCCTCAAGTGAGCCACGAGATTGGCCGTGGGGTAACCGAGAATTCGTTATTCGTGATCCCGACGGTTACAAATTAGTCATCTTCAAAAGAAAATAGATTGGGATTTATAGTAGTTAAGGCGAAAAGAAATAATTCCCTATAAAAAGATCCCATATAGTTAGCACTGAGAATTATTAATAACTCGTTTTGACTTGATTTGTAAATTCCTATGAAAATGATATTCTAATAGAAGACTATGCGCTTTGCAAAAATACTTATTGTGCCTTTGGTGTTAATTGTATTTAGTGTTGGTGGAATTTTTGTTTTTGCAAAAGTCATTTTTCCAAAAAACAATATGCTGAATAATAGTTTGGTAGCAAGATCGCCGAAATCTTCAGCGTCGCCTTTAAGCTTAGCAACAACTGTCCCAGCTGCACCTAATTTAAAAGAATGCGGGGCGACAAATGCTAACCAAAATGGCAACGGGCATGACGATTGTTACTGGGGATCAAGTGAATTTTTATCCCCTACTTATAAAAGCGGTAAGTAGGTTTCTAAGATCTTGCTCCCCTCTCCCTGGGCAAGCGCTGTATATTTTATAGTCCCATCAAATAAGCCGTTTGGTAATTGTTAGCTATAGTTAGCTGACATCTATTCTCGATTGACTGGAAATTCCTCGTTTGCTACAATCCCCGACTGTATGGCAGAACGTGTAGATAAAAATCAACCGATTGAGCTGAAACTAACAATGCATGGTCGTATGCGCGGAAAGTTTCAAGACACCCTAGGAAATCTTTGTGTGATTGAAGAACTTCCAGCACCTGGTGGATTAGGGTTAGGAGTTGCCAGATTAGGAGGCGAAATGTCATTAACAAGGCAGATGTTAGCAAGCTTGATGCCTCATTTTCAAAGATATGTGGATTTCGGAAGTTTGAAAGAATCGGAGGATGAGACCAAGAGAACTGAGGTTGTAGAAAGTCTAAAGCTTAGGATTGCCGAACAGGTGATTCCCTTTATGGATACATTTGCCAGCAGATACAGAAAGGATGAAGGGGGTCGATCAATAAGGTCAGAAGAAACAGGTTTACATTTAAAAGTTTGGGCAAATAGTAGAAAAACTAAGGGCATCGTTGACAGTGTGGGTATTAAAATTATGGATTTTGGCAGAGATGAAGATCTTGAATCTTTGATCAGAAGGAATTATGGAGCGATGATGATTAATGAACTAGAAATTTCTTTAAGCAAACAAAATCCTCATGAGTTTGGTCGAGGTAAACTGATTAGACATAATTACTCCGAGCGAAAATCTCCGGATGATCCAGATTTATCTTATATTTCAGCTGAAGTAGTGAAGGCAATAATTGAACGTATTCCTCAGACGATTTAATAATCGGAGCGTTTATGCCAGCTTTTCAGCTTGTCTTTCTTTGACTAAAGCAATTAAATCAATATCCGCCTGTATTGGTTCTACTGTTATCGGAGCTGAGGATCGAAGGCTGTACGAAGTCCGACTTTGAAAGGTAAGGGTGTATTTTTCACCTATAAATAACAAATTGTTGCCTCGATTTAGCGTAACTCTTTCACCTCTTACATTTATAATTTTATAATTCGTTACACGATGCGTAGCACTCACAAGATCGTCTATTGTTGCAATAAAAAGGTGACCAGCACCGTTTACATCGATAGGGCGTAATTTTACAGCAAATGAATTGTCTACTAAATATGATTCTCCTCGACCTTCAAATATTAGTTGTTTGGAAAAATCCCTAGCAATTTCGGCTAGAGACCTATCGTTTTGCTCAATGACCATTTGAGAATAATAGTGTTTTTATAGAATTAGTGTCAAATTTCTTATTAGAGTTAATTATATTCTGTTTAGAGAATGGCATCGGAAGTTTAAAAGGTTCCTTGGAAAATTTGCCTATTGTTTTTGAATAATGTATACGTTACCTGCTTTGTCGTCTGAAAGGTAAAGGTTTCCAACAGAGTCAAAAGTTAAATCTACTGGTCGGCCCAATGAAGAAGCTGGACCATTTTTTGCAGAGGCTGGCAAAAAACCTGTCAAAAAATCTTCTGCGCCAGCTATAGAATTTTCGCTGACTTTCATATGCACCACTTTATAACCGGTCGGCACAGATCTATTCCACGAGCCATGGTAGGCAACGAGTAAATCTCCCTGCCAATCTTGTGGAAATTGAGATGAGTTAATAAAAGTTAAGCCCAGCGGTGCGGAGTGTGCCGGTATTTGAAATATTGGGGGCTCAGTATTAGTGCAGGGATCGTTTGTGTTATTGTCAAAGTTAATATCGTGAACTTTATCGCCATAGCAATTTGGCCATCCATAATTTTTGCCAACTTTAATTATGTTTATCTCATCCGGAGGAATGTTGTCACCTAAATTATCCCGCCCCATTTCTGTTCCCCAGAGCTCTTGAGTTTTAGAATTTATCACTATAAACGGTGCATTTCGCAAACCATTTGCAAAAATGGTCGGACCATGACCTTCTGCATCCGAAACCAGAACTGTTGCGGATAAATTGGAACTTTCTATGCAAACATTGCAGGTGGATCCAACCGAAACGTACATTTTTCCCGAGTTGTCAAAAGTAATTGTTCGGTTGTTGTGATCACTGTTTGCTGGGAGGGCAAAAAGGATTTTGTCTTTTGTTGCAGTCAAATTAGATTCGCTCCAATTGTACCTAACTACACGATCCTCTTCGGCAACAAACAGTTTATCTCCGTAAAAAGCGAGGCCATGAGGCCGATTCTCGCCAGAAATTATTTTCACATTGCGATCTGCGACTCCGTTATGGTCATGGTCAGGTAAGGCATAAACTTCTCCTGAGTTGGGGTTAGATACTAATAAGGTTCCTTCAGGACTGTATTGCAAATCACGGGCAGATCCTAAGGCGCTTGCGAAAATATGCACTACAAAACCTTGGAGAAGTTTAAAAGGAATCTCGGTAATCTCCC
>Ga0209515_10003147_pt1 | contig 24085 bp, 25 predicted proteins | sample Subgroupgradi54m_FD_187454 | JGI IMG/M metagenome (GOLD analysis project Ga0209515, IMG submission 187454) | Subsurface groundwater microbial communities from S. Glens Falls, New York, USA - GMW60B uncontaminated upgradient, 5.4 m (SPAdes)... ... | reverse complement strand
GCGCTTCAAGTTGGAGCAGCCGTTACGTTTGACGTTGTGGACGGTGAAAAAGGCCCAAATGCAAAAAATGTAAAACTGGCTTAATAACGTTGACAGAGTAATACAAAAAAAGCCTTGCTTCATGCGAGGCTTTTTTTGTACTCCTAACTCTGTACACAAAAACAAAGGAAATATTTACGAATCTAAAACCCATGATCACAATAAAAAACGGTTCTAATAAGCTCTAGCTGGCGGTACAAAAGTTCGTTTACTCCCCACGCTGAAAGTATTGAGGAGACTCCCTTACGCGGTACTAAATAGAAAAAATTTTCAGTCCACTGTTATGGACTTGCGATATACACGTCCTGACGATATCCGCTTTCTCCGATAAATCTTCCTTTTCCTTGCGCAAGCGCCTCGTATGGCAAACAAAAATGGCAGCCATTCTGTTTACAAGTCAAATGGTTAATTTTTCGTGCGAGTTGAATCTTTTTAGCTAGTTCCAATATATCTTTGCCAGCTTTTTCTAAATCCGGCAAATCAACTGATGTTGGTTCGTCGTCTCTATCCAAATACCAATAGCTCGCTCCGGAAATTTTCCGCTTCTGACAGTTCGTGACTAAAAGCGCATAAATAGGAAGTTGAAACGAATCGCTATCTTCATCGTGTTTTCCAGTTTTAAAATCGAGGATGTGCACACTGTCATCTGTTTCTTTATATTGCAGCCAGTCAATTTTTCCACATAAAATAATGTTTTCTTCCTCAGAAAACCAAAAATGGGGCAAGTCTGCATTCATCCGTACTGCTTTTTCTAAAATCGGCCCAGGGTTATCGATGATCCGTTGTATGATGCGACGACCCCGCGCTTCGTATGTTTCTTCTTCATTTGTATCTTTAAATCCTCCGAGTTCTCCGCTCACCTTTTCCCATATTTTTTCAAATTTTTCCATGAGCGGTTCTGATAACCGCTTTTCAACAGGCAAAATGGAGAGCGATTCCACCACATCATGTACCGCTTGCCCTAATGCCAAAGGCGGCTGCATGAGCATAATTTTATGATTCGTTTTAGGATCGCGGTAGACGTTTTTGAGAAAATAGAGTCGCGGACATTTGAGATAATCCCCCATCGACGAATGCGATACCCACAATGCGGAGTATTTATCTTTCATACTGTTTAAAATTCATTTGTCGGGTTTAAATGTCCAATGAATTCTCCCATGTGGCGGTATTTACACCAATCACAATTAGGATTTTCCGGAGGCGTTGGGCCTTCTAATGAACCACTCACCTCGGCAATAAAACTCGCAAATCCAGCTCGATCAATCGGCACTTCTAACCACGTAGGTGGAAATGTAAGCGAAGCCACATTATTGGCAAATGATACGGCATCTGGATAAAACATAAGGAGTCCTGCCCGGGTAATTTGCTTTGATATCCCTTCTGCCGGATGCTCGAATGCATACGTATATGTCCACAACTGAGACTGATACTTGGTTACTTTTTCTTCGCTCGGCGAGCTGAGCTTGAGATCTATAATCATATACGTGCTATCTGGCAAACGCACAAGCAAATCATATCTACCACTGACATACACGTTGGTACCCGGAATCGGCTTGGATTTTACAAACTGTTCTTGGCTTTCCACGATGCCCTCTGGTAATACAGGCGAAAGCTCACGTAAATCTTTCCCGACCATATTCCCTTGTAATCTGGAATTTATAGCACCAAATACTGCAGGAAAAACTCCCTGCGGCCGCCCAATACCTTTACGAATTTTAAGGTAATAACAATGTTTGCACTCCTCATAAAGGTACGCAAAATCTGATGGTGAAAGCTTATACATACGCATTTTTTGTCCACCTGTATAATGCAGGTAAACGAAATTATAGAATTCTGTTCCGTTATATTCGCAATTTCGCCTGTTGAGCAGGTATTGAATTACCGGCTTCTTTCTGTTCTTCTGTGCTCAGAAGGGCAAAGATTATCGTTTTCATAAAATTAGTTAAGCATAGTTCGTATTAGATGTTTGATGCACGATATGTTTTATTTACCAGATTTGATCCGATTATCTTGTTTGCACAACATTTGGCAATTTTCTGAAACAGTTTTTCCACCCTCATGCCAGGGTTTAATGTGATCAGCTTCCATTTCTTCAATTTCAAAAGTATTTTTACATTTTGGGCAAATGCCGTTTTGTCTTTCATACGCTTCGCGTTTCATTTTATCGGTGAAAGACCGAATGGAAAGATATTTTTCTTGCCTGGTCAAAACATAAGGATAAATGCCTGATTTTTTGGTCACGTCCTCGTCCTGCATCAGGTCCTTAATTTCTATTTCCAATTCGTCAGCATTCAGTTTCTTATCTTTAAATTCATTATACAATTTGCCCCACTCAACATCGCTCATTTCTCGCCGATAATTGATGAAAGCAACTCTCACCCAAGCGATCACGTTTTGGAAATATTCCCACAACTCATCAGCGCTCAAGTCGTGTTGATGTTTAGCCATATAATCATCTATTTTGTCTTCGTTTATCCATGAAAGTGCGGTTTCTAAATATTCTTGCCGAATTGGAGAGCCGCTGACCAACTGTCCTCGATCATTGGCCAATAAATACGCCGCGCAATTTGACTTGCTGAACTTTAATTTAGCATCGCTCAGCCATGGCCCAGTATAAACTGCGTTACGGATTTCTTGATCAGTTAATTTTTCACCAGCGATGTTGATAATTCTAAACCAGTCCAGCCGCTCTTTGTCAGTGCCTTCGCAGAAATAAATCATTAGTTCGTAATCCAAAATTTGATTTTGTTCTTCATCAGTTAAATTATGAAAGAAGCGATCGTTCAGTGAAAAATCACCAATTACATATTGTCCTATGCTAATAGTGCGTTGTTGTCCGTCCAAAACCTCAAGATTTCCCTCATCAGTTTTGACCCAATACATAACATTAAGCGGAAAACCGTTTTTTATTGTTTCTATAACGGCATCGCGCTGCTTGCCTGTATAAACAAACTCACGTTGATATTTTGGGCGAATATCTAGTTTACCATCATAAGCGACAACGCCTTCTTCAGCGCTATCTTTGTATCCATTGACTACTTGACGTATCGGAATACGGTGTAAATCAATTTTCATAACCTACCTCCTCACTTTTTTGTTTCTAATCAAAATTCTAAAATACGTTGATTTTCCATTTATCTCAGTCATATGAAGATGATTTTTCATAGCATTTTTATTCAAACCAGCAACATCTAATATTGTGTATCGATTTAATCCATCAATGATCTCAAATTGATCAGGATTGTATTTGTGCAAAAAAGTTATTGGGACACCCATCGTGCCAGTATAATCCAAGGGAATTTGTTCTGTCCTGTCTACATTTATCGCATCGTAATTATCGTACCTAAGATACTCTTCTTTAGTATATTTCTTGTACAACACTAATTCTTCACTCCGTTTGGGCACATCAAGATTAGTAAACCAAACTACACCTTTCGGAAAGGCATATTTCTTACCATCTATGATTTTATAGTAGCTTTCATAGTAATCTGGAATTTGAAATAATATATTTCTACCATTTAGACTTTGTCCAAGCCACATCTGATTCTCTTTAATCAATTTAAAGATTTCCTTATAAGTAATCGCATTTTGATTCCCCATGATCAAAAATTTTTTCTTAAATTCTACAAGTTGGGCGACGTACTCACGAAATAAAGAAAATGGTGGGTTGGTTACAACTATGTCAGCTTCCTTAAGAAGTTCAATACATTCCTGGCTACGAAAATCGCCCGTACCTATCATTTCAGTTATAAACTCATTCGAATCAGGCATGCGATTGCCGTTCCTATCGCCACTATATTCTAACTTATATGGTTGTTCATGGGTAAACAAATCCGCATCTTTATAGTGCGTGGCTATCAATTTCTTTAGACCCAAATGTTCAAAATTCATGCTAAAGTATTTGATAAAATTACTTTCCTTCGGATCATCACAGTTGCAAAATACTACCTTGTCTCGGAACTGGTCTTTGTAGTATTTTATTTCGTTTTCAATATCTGTGAGCTGAGTGTAAAACTCGTCCATTTTCGAGGCATTTGCTTTACGTAAGCTTTTATTTGAAGATTTTCTGGTCATAATTTTATTTGTGTTTATTAACAAATTTATCTAATTCGGATTTGCTTATTTCTATACTGCTTGCTAACTTCGAGATATTAAATTACGTTTCTTTCCATTATGCGTTAATCTCATATAATAATGCCATTATACTCTCGGCGCCCTTCGTGGTCGACATATAACATCAGTTTTGGATGTCAACCAGGATTTTTCGTAATTTTTGCCCCTCTGCCGCATTAAACATCTCAATAAATGCAATTCTTCCCGATAAGTGCTTCCTAAAATCGTACCTACTATCCCTATTTTGTGCCTCTAATCCTGTTTTCTGTGCGTTATGAAGAATGGCCCGCAAATTTCGGCGGTATTGCCGGGATATTGAGATTCCTGTTCCGATCACAACCCCCAATACTTTTATACCGGACAATTGTGGTTTTCCTATTTGAGTTTTATTTGGATTTATAGAGAGTCCGTAACGTCTGAGCTCGGATGTAACAATATGGGTTATCTCCAGCAATTTATGATCCGAGGATAAAATAATGTCATCTCCTAGTCGCGAATACAGAATGCCGTGTTTCGCTGCGTAAAAACTGAGAGATACGTCAAAATCAAACAATACGAGATTCGCAAGCACCGGGCTGCACGGGCTTCCTTGCGGCAAGCCCTTTTTATAGGTGCTTAAGATTGTGATCAATCGTGCTATGGGTGGCGTGCACTTCAATCTTTTCGTCAACAGAACATATACGCGCGCCGGATGAACAGAGTCAAAATACGAATGAATGTCAAAACAATAAATATATTTGCTGTTACAGTGAGGCTCAACTGCGGATTTTATTGATTTCCCTTTAACCCACCCATACACACAATCCGGAAGCGGAACGCCTGAAAGCATTTTCCTAATATTTTGTTGGATAATTTTTAGAATATACCGAGGCTTGTGAAGAATCCGCAGCTCGCCGGATTTTTTTGGCGTTGAATCCTCTATGTAATAGTCGTCTATGTGTGACGCAATCGCCTGAAGGGATTGAACGTCTACTCCGATTATACGGGCCAATGTATCAGCTCTTGCGATATCCAACGGTTTCACATCATATGTACTAATTCTGAACAATAAGACAGATTGTAATGAAAAGGTCCGACTGCTCTCTCTACTGCATACCGCAGGATCGAAAACAATTTATCAAACGGTATTGTACAAATCCTAAAAAGGATAACCTTCTCACGGACCGACTCGCCGTTTTTCTTTTTGTTTCTTTCCATCGACGCATATTCAAGAACAGACGAACGTTGGTCTTTCTCATACAGAGAAAGAAAACGCCCGCTTGGCATCATAAATTCCTCACCTCCTTTCAAAAAATATTTCACACGTACGATACTTTTTCACACCCATGGACCAAACCATTTCATTAATAAACAAGCGCTATCAGCTACTAATAAAGCAATAACTGAAGGGATAACTGTCGCCCAAGAGCAGAACTGATTCCCTACGCCCGCTAAAAACTCCTGCAGCACCTGGGTGACGATGATGCCGGTTGGGTTTCCCGTTAGGGCATTCACGAATGAATACCCGGAAGTGAGTTGTTAACGTGCAAAATACCTGAAAATAAAAGCGTATCGCTTTCGGCTACAGGATATCAGATCCAGTAAAAAAATCAAGGCCTATCATGAAAAAGGGTCTTTAAAAAAACGTCAAAGAATGAAATTTTAATTTTTCGCTATGGGTTTTGCAAGAGCAACTTTGAGGACTTCGTCCATGTGTTCGACGAAGTGGAACGTGAGGTCGTTAAGGACGGATTTGGGAATATCTTCCAAATCTTTCTTATTATTTTTCGGCAAAATAAGCGTTTTTATGCCGGCACGATGCGCAGCAATGACTTTTTCCTTCACGCCGCCAATTTCCAGTACCCGACCACGAAGCGTAATTTCTCCCGTCATGGCAACGGTACGTTTTATAGGAATTTTGGTCAATGCAGATACCAAAGCTGTAGTGATTGCCGCTCCTGCAGACGGTCCATCCTTGGGGACTGCTCCCTCTGGCACGTGAATATGGACATCAAGTTTTTGGAAAAACTTTTCTGGCAAACCTAACACTTTATAGCGGCTGCGGACGTAAGAAAGTGCGGCTTGACCGGATTCTTTCATCACATCGCCGAGTTGTCCGGTAAGAGTTAGCGTTCCCCGCCCTGGCATAAGGGCAACTTCGATAAATAATATGTCTCCCCCTGCTTCTGTCCAGGCAAGTCCAGTGGACAAACCCACTTCATCCTTTTTCTCTGCAAGAGATGACGTAAATTTATATGGCCCCAGGTAACTGTGTAGGTCTTTTGGAGTTACGCTGAACGTCTGCTTTTTATCGCTGTCGGCAATCTTTTTGGCAGTCTTTCGAAAAAGTGTCGCTACTTCCCGCTCAAGACTTCTAACCCCTGCTTCTCTCGTATATCGACGAATCACCTCATAGATGGAACTATCAGAAAGTTTTACCGTATCTTTCGGAATACCATGGATCTCGCGCTGTTTTTCAAATAAGAAATCTTTGGCAATATGAAATTTTTCTTCTTCTGTGTATCCCGGGAAATGAATTACTTCCAATCGATCGCGTAAGGCAGGTGGTATAGTATCAAGCACATTGCAGGTGGTAATAAAAAATACATCAGATAAATCAAACGGCACTTCCAAATAATGATCAGAGAATGCATAATTTTGTTCCGGATCGAGTGCTTCCAAAAGCGCAGCCGACGGATCTCCACGAAAATCGGTACCAACTTTATCAATTTCATCCAACATAAAAACAGGATTTTTCGTACCTGCTTGCTTGACGCCTTGTATAATGCGACCAGGGAGAGCTCCAACATACGTCCGACGGTGACCGCGAATTTCTGCTTCATCACGGATGCCGCCCAGAGACATTTTGACAAATTTTCGTCCCAACGAGCGCGCGATGGATTTACCAATCGATGTTTTTCCGACTCCGGGAGGACCCACGAAACAGAGAATGGTCGGTGCCGCTTTTCCTTTAGGCTTTTTCTCATCTTTTTGTTTTGGTTTTTCCTGCGCCTCTTGTTCTTGAGCTTTTGTACGCAACTTCATGACCGCAAGATATTCTAAAATTCGTTCCTTAATTTTTTTCAAACCATAATGATCTTCGTTTAACACACCTTCCGCATCACTAATATTGACGTTATTTGGGCTAGCAATTCCCCATGGAAGTTCAACGAGCCAATCAAGGTACGTGCGTACATAGGAAGATTCCGGATTATATTGAGACATTTGGATCAGGCGAGCAAGCTCTTTTTCCGCTTTTACTTTCACTTCTGGTGGCATACCGGCTTTTTTGATTTTATCCGCAAGCTCTTTAAATTCTTTATTGTCCCCTTCTTCACCAAGTTCCTTTTCTATCGTTTTCATCCGCTCGCGAAGCACCTGTTCCCGCACATTTTTATCAAATTTTTCCTGCGTTTTGTTGGCAATTTTTTTCTCCAGCTCCAAAATTTTGGTTTCGCGGGATAAAAATCCTGCTTCTTTTTCCAATCGCATTTTCACTGATGTCGTTTCCAAAAGTTCTTGTCGTTCTGTCGGTTTTATATCCAATACCCCGGCGACTTGATGAGAAAGGGCAATGGCATCCAAACCAGACATAATGTTCATAAACGTCAAAAAATCCATGGATTTGCCCATGTTGACTGCTCGGCGAAGCTCACTAGTCAGATGATTGGTAAGCGCCTTTATTTCATCGCCTTCTTCAACGACATCAGCAACTGGAAGATACCGGCCGACAAAATATGGTTCCACTGCTTCATAGGAAAGAATCTCTACTTTAGCTACCCCACGAACGAGTGCATTGATTTCTCCCTCATTTTTCATCATCTGAACAATTTCACCGATAGTAGCAATCTGATAGAGATCCGACGGCGTGGGATCATTGATGTTGGGATTTTTCTGCATGACCAAAATCACGCGCTTACCGGAACCAGAGGCTGCTTCAATTGCACTCACCGACCGCTGACGGCCAAAAGTAAGAATCATTTCCGTTCCAGGAAATACCACGCCATCACGGATTGGGACTATGGGAAGCATTTGGTCTGTTGAAGAAACTAAATCTGCCATAAATTAGATGTGTATCTCAATTAGCACTCAAGTATAACAACTGCTAATACTCTCGTCAAGCAGGGATTTAAATGAATTCAGAAAGAAGACCATCAAGATTAGGTATAGTAAGTGGCAAATCTTTAAGTGGCCCCCCAGAAAGCGCTGGCTCCAAATCTTCACTCGTTGGACGTGTTTCTTGATACAGAATACCCAATGGAATTTTATCGCCCCATTCCAATGCTTTTTCAAACGCTTTTAATTTATTATCTGGTTTATATCCTTCTTTATCGAGCTGATATAGACGCTGGCGGTACCATCCATACGTATGTACTTTATCAAACGTCACGCAGGGTTGTAAAATATCCAGCACTGCAAACCCTTTATGCTTTATTGCTTCCACCATAAGATTCGTCAGTCCCGGTGCATCACCGGCAAATCCACGAGCAACAAATGTGGCACCAGCAGTGAGACCTAAAGTCAATGGATTAATTGGCTCATCGGTGACTCCCTCTGGTGTGGATTTGGTTTTAAAACCGGCTTTGGCCGTCGGCGATGCTTGACCGGTCGTAAGCCCATACACCTGATTATCGTGAATCATCACCGTGATATCTGGATTTCGTTTTGCTGCATGGATAAAATGATTACCACCTTCGCCCAGACAATCTCCATCACCGCAAATAGCAATAACCGGCAATTTGTGGTTGGAAAGCTTCGCGCCTTGGGCAACCGGTAATGCCCGTCCATGCAGTCCTTCGATGGCATACGTCTTCATCCAATCATACATATTGCCGTGACAACCAATGCCATAGGTCAACAGCGCATCTTCGGGACCAATATTTAAGTTAGCCAATGCATTTTTGAGTGACATCCAAATGCCAAAATCGCCACAGCCGGGACACCAGGTGGGTAAAAAACTCGTTGTAAATGCATTTGCGGTGACGCTTGGCATAAATTTATTTCATCACTCTTTCTACTATCTCTTCCGGATAAAACATCCTCCCATTATATTGTAATAATTTTTCGGTGATAGTAACGCCCGTATGTTCGCGAATAAGAGATGCAAGTTGGGCAGTGGCGTTAAGTTCTACGTCGACCAGTCGCGTGATCGGCGACAAAAGTTTGGTAACTTCCTCGGATGCAAATGGAAAAAGCCAGGTAAAATGGACGAGTTTAGTTTTCTTTCCTTTGTTAGCCAAAAGTTTCATCGCTTCCAAAATGGGCCCTTTTGTGGAACCCCAGGAAACGAACGTAATTTCTGCCTCATTATCGCCATACACCGTTGGCGGCCGAATATCTTTTTTTATTGCATCAAATTTCCTGAGTCGTTTATCTGCCATCGCTCCACTTTTGTCCGCTGCTTCCGTTACATGTCCCAATTCATCATGCTCATACGAGTTTGCATAAAACAATCCATTTTTCATCCCTGGTACACTGCGCGGCGAAACACCACCATCTGTTTTCAAGTTGTACCGCGAAAATGAACCATCTGCCGGTAGCTCTGTTTCTTTAACGAGGTTCCCCCGATCGATCACCACGTCGCCGGCAAAATGTGTTTTTTGTACGCACCACTGACTTTCATTGAGGTATTTATCCGTCAAAAGAATGACGGGCACCTGATACCGATCAGCCAAATTAAACGCATCAACCGTTAAACTGTACGCTTCCTTGATATCGCCGGGCGCAAAGATAATCCGAGGAAACTCACCATGGCCAGCATGGATAGCAAATTGCAATTCTCCTTGCCCGGTCCAAGTCGGCATACCCGTTGCCGGCCCTGGCCGCATCCCAAGGTCGATAACTAAGGGCGTTTCAATCATGCCAGCAAGGGCGAGTCCTTCCACCATAAGCGCAAATCCGCCGCCGGAGGTGGCTACCATACTCCGAACTCCGGCAACCGATGCACCGATTGCCATATTTATACCAGCAATTTCATCTTCCGGCTGTTTGTAAACCAAGGATAATGCTTTTGCATGATCAGCTAAAAACGTGATCACGGAATTGATGGGTGTCATAGGATAAATTGCGGCAAATTTTAATCCCGCCCGCACCGCACCCACTCCCACTGCCTCACTGCCATTAATAATCATCTGCTGTTCCTTTTGTGTTGCTTTGCCGAGATGTACTGAAGATTCACTGGCAAAGTTAGTTTTAATCGCATCAAATCCTGCTTTTGCGATAGCTATATTGTGATCAATCACCTCTTGTCCTTTCCTTTTAAATTGATCACGAATCACCGATTCAATCGCGCTAAAATCGGCCCCTAAAAGTGCAACAGTTGCCCCAAGAGCGACAGTGTTGCGCATTACTGGATCACCTTTTTGTTCTCTCACGATATCTGCAAGTGGCAATGGGATAAATTTTATTTCTTTGGTAAATTCTGTTTGTTTCCACTCATAATCTTTAGGGTCAAAAAGAACGATTGCCCCGGGACTTAATTCTTCTTTATGAAGTTCAATGGTTTGTTTATTGAGCGCAATCAGAATATGGACATCTTTATTGAGGGATGCAAATGGTTGTGTTGCGATGCGGACGGTGACGAGGTTATGCCCACCGCGAATAAGCGACGGATACTCATTGGTTGCAAATACGTGATATCCCAAACGAGAAAAGGTACGGCAAAGCATGGTGCCCGAAGACATAATCCCAAACCCCGCCTCTCCCCCTATTTTCCACGTCACACTCTCCATACTTTATTAGTCTACCATATAGAAAATTTCATGCGAAGGATTAGGGGAATACTTGTTTACCGTTTTCATCGGTAATGAATATTGCCATGACCGGACATCCTTTGGCAGCTTCCAAAAGCGTCTCATCAGTCTCCTGATCGCATGTGTCCAAAATAATTGCTTTTGCTTCATTATCCAGCGCCCATGCTCTCGGAGCAATCGCCACACACGTTGCCGCCCCAATGCATAAATCACGATCGATGCGCATCGTCAATTTTCTGATTTTTCTCGTTACTTTTGGGTCATTTGAATCCATAGAAGCACTATACATTATTTATCGCCTTCTGCAATACTTCAAGCGGCAAGACTGCACATTTAATCCGTGACGGGGTAAGTGTAGTTTCCAACAGAGCAAAAATATCATCAGTTGTCAATTTCATCACGGCATCAATATCCATGTTTTTTACTTTTTCCGTAAGCATAGAGGCACTCGCCTGGCTTATGGCACACCCATCACCGGAAAATCTAATGTCGTTAATTTTTCCTTTTGCAGTTTTGATTTCCATCCGAATACGGTCACCACAGGTTGCATTGTATGCTTGCGCTGATGCATTATAATTTTTAAGAGGTCCAAAATTCCGAGGATGTTTATAGTGATCTAAAATAAGCTCTCGATACATGTCCATAGGTCAATTTTGTCATTCCCGCAAAAGCGGGAATCCATCTTTAATAAAAAACTGGATCCCCGATCGAGTCGGGGATGACCAGCTATTTGAAAATGCTGGTCACTTTTTCTAGTCCTTTCACTAATGCATGAATATCTTCTTTCGTGGTATAGATATAAAAGGATGCACGTGCCGTCGGACCGATCTTTAAATATTCGTGAAGCGGTTGAGCGCAATGAAATCCCACGCGAATACATACGTTATCTTCGTCCAACACCTGTGCGACATCATGCGGATGAATACCTTTCATAGTAAATGCTATCACTCCTCCGCGCTTGGCAACATCTTTTGGTCCAACAATCATTATTCCTTTTATTGATGAAAGCCCGTCCAATGCATATTTCGTAATTTCTTTTTCATGACTGCGTACTGAATCCATCCCTAACTTCGATAAATAATCAACCGCGGCGCCCAGTCCAATGATTCCCGCAATATGCGGCGTTCCTGCTTCAAATTTCTGCGGCACATCGTTAAATATAGTCTGATCAATATGCACTTCCTTAATCATGTCGCCGCCATACTGGTATGGTGGTAGTTTTTCTAAAAGATCCATTTTTGCCCATAACACGCCAATTCCGGTCGGCCCCAACATTTTATGACCAGAAAAAGCAACAGCATCTGCCCCCCAATTAACAATATTAATAGGCATGTGTGGCACCGCTTGGGCTGCATCAACGAGAATAACGCAGGAAGAATTTACTCGTTTTACTTTTTTAACAATATCTTTAATCGGATTAATTGTACCTAATACATTGGATACAGCGGTAATTGCGAGTAATTTTGTTCTTCGAGTAACTAATTTATCCAAATCATGTAAATCAAGCTGTCCTTCTTTATCTACATTCCAAATCTTTAGTTTGACGTCTTGCTGCAGGTGTAGTTGCTGCCACGGCACGAAATTAGAATGATGTTCCATAATCGTAGTAATCACTTCATCTTTTGGCGTAAGATGCTGTTTTGCCCAGGCATAAAAAATCAAATTGATAGATTCTGTGGCGTTTCTCGTAAATATAATTTCTCGTGCATCTTTTGCATGAATAAAAACGGCAATTTTTTCTCTGGCATTTTCATACCCGGCAGTTGCAATTTCTGAAATTTTATAAATACCGCGATTAATATTAGCTGTATATTTTGTGTAGTAATCGTTCATTGTATCAAGAACAATCCGTGGTTTAAGAGACGTAGCCGTCGAGTCAAGATAGACAAGGGGTTTCCCGTCTATCAATGTATGTAATATGGGAAAATCCCTGCAAACAGTGCGAACATCAAACATACACGAGGATATTTTCTCCTTCTACTTTCGTCTTGTACGAAGACTCAGCTTCTACTGCTGGAGGTGCCAAAACTTTACCAGTGCCAACATCAAATTGACTCCCATGGCATCCGCAAGTGAGCACATTACCATCAAGCATTCCTTCACCACCCAATGAACATTGGGCGTGGGTACACAAGTCATCAATAGCAAAAAATTCACCGTCGACATTGGCGAGTGCTATTTGTTTTCCGTTAACAATCACCGTCTTTATATGCCCGGAAACAACATCTGATACTTTTGCAGCAATCACGAAATCTGCCATAGAGTTTTATTATAACGCATCGGCAATATTTTTAAAAATATGAATGCGCATAGCCGCATCAGGAATTTGCTCTAGTGCACTTTGCAAAAACCCAGCAACAAGCAAACCTTCTGCTTCTTTTTGGCCAATACCGCGTGTTGCCAAATACCAAAGCTGATCAGCTGGCAATGAGGAAAGTGTTGCCCCATGAGTACAACGCACGTCATTAGCCAAAATTTCTAGCGACGGCTTACTTTCTGCGTGAGCGCTATCGGAAAGAAGTAAATTTTCATTTCGTTGATACGCATCGGTCTGTTGCGCGGCTTTTTCTACTCGAATAGCACCATCATAGAGAAAACGCGCACTATCACGAAATATCCCCTTCACTAATAAATTACTAGTAGTCTTTGGTGCTTCATGATGTTGAAAGGTATGCAACTCCAGTGATGACTGGTCTGTTCCAATAACGAGACCGATTATAGATGCCTGAGCACCATATTCGGCAAGCCGAACATGCACATCTGCGTGAACTTTTGACTTAGTTATTGATGTCAAAACTAATGTAAGATGAGCTCCTCTTCCCACACGGTATTCATACGACGAATCACCGCTTTGTATATCTTCTATGACTATTTTGTCTTTGGTAATCATGACCGGTTTCATAAATTTATCCTACCGATCCTTCCATTTGCAACTCGATGAGTCGATTCATTTCGACCGCATACTCAAGGGGTAATTCTTTTACGATGGGTTCAATAAATCCGTTAACGATCATCGACTGAGCCTGTTCTTTAGAAATACCGCGACTTTGTAAATAGAAAAGCTGCTCATCGCCAATTTTGGAAACCGTTGCCTCATGCTCTATTTGCACCTGCGGGTTATGAATTTTCATATCCGGATAGGTATCGGAACGTGATGCTTCATCTAAAAGTAATGCATCGCACACCACTTTACTTTTCACATTTTTTGCATTCGGATGGACTAAGACTAATCCTCGATACGAAGTTCTGCCTCCACCGCGACTTATAGATTTAGAAATAATCTGCGACGTGGTCTCTGATGCTAGATGAATCGCTTTGCCACCAGCATCCTGGTGCTGCCCGGGTCCGGCAGAGGCAATAGAAAGCACTTCGCCATGCGCTTTTCTCCCTACGAGATAGACGCTTGGGTACTTCATCGTCACTTTACTACCAAGATTTCCATCAACCCATTCCATAACTCCCTCTTCTTCCACGCGCGTGCGTTTCGTTACGAGGTTGTAGACATTCGTACTCCAATTTTGAATGGTGGTATAGCGTACCCGAGCGCCTTTTTTGACAAAAATCTCAACCACTGCACTATGCAAAGAATCAGTCGTATAAATAGGTGCCGTACATCCTTCCACATAATGCACGTAGCTTCCTTCTTCAGCAATAATGAGTGTACGTTCAAATTGCCCCATATTGGCAGCATTTATACGAAAGTAGGCTTGCAAAGGAAGTTCTACGTGGATGCCTTTTGGCACATAGACAAATGACCCTCCAGACCAAACACTGCTATTGAGAGCTGCAAATTTATTATCTGCAGGTGGGATGATCGTACCGAAATATTGTTTCACCAACTCCGGATATTCGCGGAGGCCTGAGTCCATATCAAGGAAAATAACTCCTTTTTTAGAAAGCATGCTATGAATACTTTTGTAGACAACTTCACTTTCATACTGCGCACTCACCCCTGCCAAAAACTTTTTCTCTGCCTCGGGTATACCAATTTTATCGTAGGTATCTTTAATTTCAGGAGGAAGGTCAGACCAGGAAGAAACTTTTCCTGCGGTGGGCTTTATGTAGTAAAAAATATCATCAAAATGAATTCCGGAAAGATCAGCACCCCACGAAGGCATGCCTTTGCGTTCAAAGATGGATAGACTTTTCAAGCGGAACTGCCGCATCCATTCCGGCTCATTTTTATGCCAACTGATTTCCTCTACGACGCGTCTGCTGAGTCCTTTTTTGGACTTAAACACGTAATTTTCTGGTTTATGAAAACCATATGCATATGTATCGTTAATGAGTGGTTGTACTTGAGTCATACTGTTGATATCCTTTTTCTTCAATTTTTTTTGCTAGCTGCGCAGTACCGATATCAACTATTTTCCCGGCAACAAGAATATGCACGACGTCAGGTTTCACGTATTTTAAAATCCGTTGGTAATGGGTAATGATGATAACGCCAGTGCCTTGCTTTTTTAAAAGTCCGATCCCTGCAGCAACTATTGCCAGCGCATCCACATCAAGCCCCGTATCAATTTCATCAAAGATAGCAAATTTTGGAGAAAGAACGAGCGCCTGAAGCATTTCCATTTTTTTCTTTTCTCCGCCAGAAAATCCGTCACCAATCCCTCTGTGCAAAAACGCATCATCGATATGAAGAAATTTGGCATATTCTTTTAATTTTTTTGTAAAATCAACTAGACTCATCCCCGTGCTTTGTAAACGACGAGCAAGTAAAGGATTTTGGATACTTTTTTTTTCATGCATCTTCGTTTTTCCATAGACCGCTTGATAGGCAGACCGCAAAAGATTCACCACGTTAACACCGGGAAGGGCAATAGGAGTTTGAAATGCCAAAAATAACCCTGCTTTCGCCCGTTCTTGCGGAGACAGTTTAATACTATTCTTTCCATCAATTTTTATTTGACCCCGATATTCATAGGTGAGGCTTCCCATCAAAACATATGCCAGAGTGGATTTTCCGCCACCATTAGGCCCCATGATCGCATGCACTTGCCCAGGGGCAACAGTAAATGAAACGCCATTTAAAATTAGTTTTCCATCAACAGAGGCATATAACTCTTTGATTTCCAAATTTTTTTTCATAGGTTACAAACGATTGGAGATGCGGTCGGTTTTCCCCATGAAGACTTCGTAGACTCCCTGCATACGAAGGATAAAGTATTCTTGTCTCAAGAGAGGATGAGCGGAGAGTGATAAAAATCGATCAAAGTCCGCCTGTTGACTTGCATGCGCCCGTACTGCTTTTATTTTTTTAGTGCGAAATTTACTGATGTCAATCACCGTAGTAATAAATTTATCTGGTGTACCAACCCAGGGTTTTCCAAACGATTCTGCGGGAATATTTTTCTGCTGTTTAAGGTATGACGCTATGCTTTCCGGCATGCAGGCGTAATAGAGTTTTGGCTCTTTCTCTTCTTGATTGATTGTTTCTTGAAAAGATTTTTTTTCTCGTTGTCCAATGTGCTGTTTTGGCAACAACGATGCGGTATATTTCTGAAAAGCAAATGTCGTCGAAAGGCAAATTTTTGTGTGATCTGGATGGTTCGTTATACCATTAGGTTCAAATGTTACAACAACATCAGGAAAGATCGCCGTCATCTGGCGATAAATTTTATCTTCTAATTCTCCCGGATGTTGCCCGGCAAGAGCACCATCTTTATAACCCAAAAACGTGACCGATGTTATGCCCAGTATTGTTCCGGCAGTTTCTAATTCTTTTTGTCGAATATTCCCTAATTCTTCCCCCGACAAATCCTTATATGGATCAACATTTCCTGCCTCACCGCGTGTAGCACAAATCAAATCTACTTGCCAACCTGACTGTACATATCTAGCAATGGTTCCTCCACAAATAAATGACTCATCATCTGGATGGGCAAATACCAACAATAGCGTCTTCATTGGAGCATTATATCACGGTATTATTTCTTTCCCTTCATCATGGTCATTTTATAAAGCGTATAGAGACCAGCAAGTCCTACCAAAATATAGACCAACTGCACGAGAGTTGGACTGGAACCTAAAATCATTTGTACAATGTCGAGTCTAAATGCGCCTATAAGACCCCAGTTGAGAGCACCGACAACAATTAAAATATATGCTACCCAATCAAGTTCTTTCATTTTCATATCTTTTCCTGTCATAACGTATCACCTCCTTTCGCGATCACTATACCAGCGTAGAGAAAGTTTAAGACTATGTCAATCTCTCAAAAAACATTTGCAAAAACTGCCAAAACATGATTTGATAAAAAGAGAAGGAGGTGAGGAAATATGATGAAGCTCTATAGGAATTATGAAAAAAAGGCAACGAAATATATGAGTAAATATCCAGCATATAATGCCTTCATCCATGCGTTGGGGGGCATTGGGATAGGATTTCTATTGGCCTATCCACTTGCAGGAAGCCATCCGGTGCGTTGGGGATTAGCATTTCTTGGTCTGTCGATTCTTGGTCATCTTTGGGCCATCAAGAAGTAGCTATTTCTAATTGACGAATCTCTTTCTTTAATCCATCGACCATAGCACGAAGCACCATAACTTCCTGATGTTTCATTTCTGATGCCGCACTCTCATGGATCACTCCACGGTACCTTTTCATCTTTGTTGCAAGTTTGTCTTCATACAATCGAAGCTTCTCTCTCAGTGCTGACAATTTCTCTTCATGGGAGGTCATATATTTTAAATACGTTAGAATGATCTGATCTTTCAATCGTATTAAGGAGTCTCCCATATGTCATGTTTTTACAAAAGCCACTGTCAACATAAAGAATTCCTTGTTGCCCTGTGGTTATCATGGATCCATCCTTATTTGTCACGTCTCGCAGTGGACATTCTTCCTGCGAAAATTCATACGTTGCAAACCCGACGCGATCAAAATCGCGAAGCACACTATTTTTGGTTTCTTTTTGAAACGTTGCCGGATCATATTTCCCATAAAAGAGGAAAAATATTGTCGGCGCTGTTTCTCGATTCGTAATAATTGCCTTTTGATAAGAAGATAATCGTGTGTCTACTTTTTTTACTAACTCTTGATATCCTTCTTGTCGATACCATGGTTGATGTACCACTGCATGAATATAATATTGATGGAGATACTGCAAAATACTCAAAAGGATAAATATTCCACCGATTGCGATCAACAATCGTCTATACATCTTTACGTTTTGTCCTAGAGTTACTAGACCATATGCAGCAATGATAGAAAGAGCAGGAAATATGATAAGTGTCCGTTGGAGATTAGGAATATCATCAAACGTCAGAGCACTTCCTACAGGAGCCAAAAGTACCCACCCTGCAAAAAAATATCCCAAACGTTTTTGATCTCTCAGCATGGACCAGAGACCTAACAACAAAAGTGGTAATTCAAAAAGATACAACAACCCACTATTGGGAATACGATATCGGAGTGGAAGTGCGTCTCCGATAAACAAAAAACGATAGGAAAAATGATCAAAATAATTCTGAAGCACCTGGGCTCCATATGCGGTAAATTTATTGTGATAGAAGCGAGTGAGAAAACGATTGCCCAGTCCATCTTCTCTGATTTGTTCGTCTAATGTAAGTTGTGTTTCAGTATTGGCAAAAATACTTACGGTCCGTATGCGAAGAGAAAGGCTTGGAGATTGTAGAATAAAAACAAACGGCAGAAGAATAATGATAAAAAATAATAAACCATTCATGACTATTTGCTTTTTTATTTGCTTCCAAAAAGTAAAAAATAAAAGTGGTAGGAAAAATGGCAAAAATATGCGAGGTGCTTGATAAATACCAAGAGTTATTCCAAACGATGCAAATGCACCCACCAGATAATACCATCGATATGTACGCATCCAATATGCATACGCCAATACGCCAAGGGCGATAAAAAATACAACAATCGTATTTTCGGTAGCCGTCCGAGATACATTGATATGCCAAGGAGAAATTGCTAAGAAAAAAGCACTTGCTAATCCAAGTTGCTCATGAATTTTAGAAGTAAAAAACAATTGTCGCACAAGAAAAAATGTTACGAGAATCGTTAAACTTCCAAATAGTGCAGAAGCAAATCGTACACTAAATGCATTGAGTCCAAAAAATGTAATAAAGGGCAAAGAAATATATGAATACCCCATAGGGCTATAAAGAAACGACTCTGAGTGGAGTGGTAAAAATTTCCCGGTCATGTCTCGGCCAGTTTTAGCAATAGAATAGGCATTGTATCCTAAAAAAGCTTCGTCACGATGCAAACCAACAGGAACATCTCCCAATTGATAAAATCGAAGTAATATACTGATTGCAACAATTCCAGCAAGTAAAAAAAATGTTCTTCTCATAGTTAATATCATATAATGAAAGTGCATATGCCGTACACACCAAAACCCACACTTGATTTTTCAAAACTCCACGCGTCTCTTGCTACTAGGGCTCGCTCTTCAGAACGGTATTTACGAAAACACCACCCACAAGCAGTTGCGTTCTTGGAATCTGCAGGTGTGCAACCAGGGAAAATTCGAGAACACGCCGCAAAAATGCTTACCTCTGGAGCACTGGCAAGTGCGCTTGTTTTAGGTGCGCCGATTATTCAACACGCATTGCCAACAACAACTGGTGACAAGCTTGCATATTTAACCACTCCCCAATTGCAACAAACATTTATTGATAGACTTCATTCTTTTCTTCCTCAAACTGTTGTACCATTGACTCACGAACAAGAAAACAATATAAGCAATGTCATTCGGCAAATATGGGGCCTCAATGCCAAAGCAGAGCTTGATGGAAATCGACTCAATCAAAGCTACGGTTACATCGGCGCAGAGCAGCATCTTCCAAGATTCCCAGATGATAATCTGGATCAACACGACGAGTATTTACAGGAGGGCATTACACCAGGATTAGGTGCGTGGGGATACTTTGCTAATTCACATGATCAACTAACGAATGATCTTATCCAAAAAGAAAAATATTATGTGGCAGTGCAAACACTCTATCTTCCGGACTGGGAAAGGCGACTTCCTTACCTTCGCGACTGGTATAAATATCGAAAAGTTTTAGTAGTAAATCCGGTCAATGGCAAAACAATCGTTGCTGATGTTGCCGATAGCGGCCCAGCGGACTGGACCGGTAAACATTTTGGCGGTTCACCAGAGGTCATGGCCTTTCTAGGACTCAATGTAGGACCACAGAAAGGAGCGGTGTTACTCTTTTTTGTGGATGATCCGGAGAATGAAATTCCACTCGGTCCAGTAGAGTATAATGTGCAAAAGGGTCCACCACTCGTGGCAAACAAATAATGTATGGCAAAAATATTTTATGATCATTTAGTCCTTATAGAAGAAATCATTGCGGAAATTGATGCGCATGACCTTGACCCCAAAAAACGACAAGAACTTATTGCCTTGGTTGATCAAACCCTGCACCATCATATTCTCGATGTTATTCTTACCAACTTACCGCACCATCACCATGAGGCATTTTTGACGCGCTTTCACCAAGCCCCTCATGATCTTAGACTCCTTACTTTTTTAAAAGAACACACAGATGGTGACATCGAAAAAGAAATACTCAAAAAAGCAAATAGCGTGAAAAAAGATATGTTGTCAGAAATTAAGAAAGCACGAAAAGAGAAATAATGCGACGGCACGCTGGGTTTTTTTTATTTCTCTTATGCGTCATCTTTCTCACTGTATGTACCTTCCGACAATATTTTTTTAACGGCCTCGTCCCTTTTCCCGGTAATCTCCTGGTGTCATTTTTCGCCCCATGGAATACCGTGAGATTCCCCGGCTGGGAACATGGTGTTCCCAATAAACCAATGGGGATAGATAACCTAAATTTATTTTATCCATATAAAGATCTTTCCATAGATGTACTTAAAAAGCGTATCATTCCATTATGGAATCCCTACAATTTTACCGGAAATGTATTGCTTGCAAATTTCCAATCGAGCATTTTTTATCCGCTCAATATTCTCTATTTCCTCTTGCCTCATATTGATGCGTGGTCATGGATGATCATGATCCAACCGGTCATGGCTGGACTATTTACCTATCTTTTTCTCCGATGTTTTCCGATAAAAAAAAATGCAGCAATGTTCGGCGCTCTCGTTTTTGCATTTTCTGGAGAAATGATTGTTTGGATGAGTGATCACCTTGTCGTATCTCATACCATACTCTGGTTGCCACTTATCTTATGGAGCATCGAACGCTTTATTACTACACGAAAATGGTATTTTTACATAAGCGCGGTCACAAGTCTTGCTATTGCTTTTTTTGCAGGATTTTTTCAACCGTTTTTTTATGTATGGTTTGTAAGTTTGTTCTATGCACTCTATCGCCTGAAGATAACGAAACCGGAAAAAATTGTTGTCCTGGCAACAATCACCATCTTTATCACAAGCATTGGGCTAGAAGGCGTTCAACTCCTTCCTTCTTGGGAAGCATTGACTTTTTCTCCACGCAATATGGTTGATGTGGGCTATTTATACGATACATTTCTGATGCCGGTACGCCATCTCATTTCATTTCTTGTACCTGATTATTTGGGCAATCCAGGTACCTACAACTTTTTTGGGGCAGGCTATCATGAAAGTGTTCTGTTTATCGGCATCCTTCCACTTTTGTTTGCCCTCATCAGCATAAAGCGCTGGAAAACAAATTGGACCGTGCGATTCTTTTGGATACTTACCATCACAACTCTTATTCTTGGTCTCAATCTTCCCTTTATCCGAAATCTATACAATCTAAAAATTCCTATCTTTTACACGTTTTTACCAAGCAGAATCTTTTTCATCACGACATTTACTCTTTCTATCCTCTCTGCTTTTGGCATAGACTTGTGGCTGAAAGAAAAAAACGACAAAGATCTGATACGCATCCTTTTGGGTTTTTTCATTCTTCTCGCTTTCTTTTGGTTCTATGCTTCTTTTTTCTGGCAATTGAGTGCGCAGGACAGACAAATCGTCCAAAGAAATATCATTATTCCTGCATTAATGATTTTTTTATCACTCATCATTATTGAGGCCACTTATAAAGTACAAAAAAAATCGCTTGCTTTGTATGGATTAGTTTTGTTAACCATTATCAGTCAACAATATTTTACATATAAATATCTTTCTTTTTCTTATCGTCAATTTACGTATCCCTCTGCCCCTATCTTTGAGTTTATAAAAACACATACAGGCTTCAATCGTTTTTGGACCTATGGTGATGGATACATCAATGCAAATTTTGCCACCTATGAACGAATTTTTTCTCCCGACGGCACTGATGCCCTATTTCCTTCGCGACTCGGCGAATTATTTTATGCAACAGAAACAAAAGGAAAACTTACGAGGAACATACCCAGAATTGATGTTCGCATTGCACGAGCGGAGGAAGGAGAAAGCATGACGGACAACCAACAACGCCTACGACTCCTTGCATTAGTCGGAGCGAAATATATTACCGATTGGACGAAAATTCCTGACAGTGAAAACCAACAAGAAAAAAAGTTTCCTTCTCAACTTTTTTCTCTGGTGTGGCAACAAAATGGATGGAAGGTATATGAACTAAAAAATGTCTTACCAAGAGCATTTCTCACAAACCAATTTATGGTTGAAAAAGACCCCCAGCATATATTGGATACAATATTTGATACCTCACATACTATGAATGAAATTATCCTTGAAGAAACACCATCTATACAGAAACAAAAAGTGCCAGTATTTCGCCAAGCACAGTTTAGCTCCTATGCTCCCAACACGGTCAATATCGATGTGTCAACCGATACAGACAGTCTCCTTTTTCTTTCAGACACCTATTTCCCCGGTTGGCACGCATACGTTGACGGCGTACCATCAAAAGTCTATAGAGCTGACTACGCATTTCGAGCAGTCGTCATCCCAGCACACACAAAAACGGTACGATTTATCTATGAACCTGAGTCTTTCCGCTGGGGGCTCTATCTGAGCATCTTTTCCGTTGGTGCCACCCTCCTTATAGCACGTCTTCTCGGCTCATCTGAGGCTATCCGCTTCTAGCACTCCAACTGGACAAATAGCTTATAGTGTGCTATACTATCGCTTCTTAAGGTCTCATAGGGAGACCTTATTTTATAGCTATGAATATACTTGCTTTTGCCATCTCTGCTATCCTTTCTTTCCGTATTGCGACGGCTGCTCCTGTCATATCTATTGCATCGGTGAGCAATATATTGGGGGCCAAAGTGCTTGCGGAAAAGTCTTTTTCACTCCAAAAGCGCTATACCGACAAATTCGTTAACGATGTATTTAAAGACAACATCCTTTTGACCCTTGCCTATATGGATGGCAAGGTTACGAAGGCTGCCGACATCAATTGGGAAACTATTGAAAAGCCCCAAGAGTTCAAGTTTACCCTTAAACCCGGAGAAGTATTTACGTTCCACCAGGACGTTCTCTCCAGCTATCAAGGCAAAACCGTCAAGTCTACCAATGCTCACTTCAACGCCCAGGATGGATTCAAATTTAGTGGTCTTTACTACGGCGATGGCGTGTGTCACTTAGCATCCCTTATCTATTGGGTAGCCAAAGATGCAGGATTAGGAGCTGAACGACCAGCAAGCCATGACTTCATGCCCATTGCCGAGGTGCCCAAAGAGTATGGTGTTTCCATCTATTATATGCCGGGAAACCCGGAAGCCAATGCTCATCAAAATCTCTATGTGACAAACGATAAAGACAAAGATATCCGTTTTGTCTTCAATTACGACGGAGATAATCTCAAAGTACAAATTACTGAGTAATCTTTATTCATACCGAAGTGCCTCTATTGGCGAAAGATGGGCTGCCTTCTGTGCCGGATACCATCCAAAAAGAATCCCGATGCCGCCCGACACGCCGACTGCAAGCGCGATGGATGAAAACGATATGGAAAACGGCAGCTTGATAAATTGCGATATGATAAATGATAAACCAGTCCCCAATATCATTCCTAAAATCCCTCCCACGAAAGTCAAAAGCACCGATTCCGTTAAAAATTGAGAAATAATCCAACGTTTTTTTGCGCCAAGCGCCTTGCGCAACCCAATTTCCCTGGTCCGTTCAGTAACCGTAACGAGCATTATATTCATAATACCAATCCCACCGACAAGAAGAGAAATAGCAGCAATACCAGAAAGAAGTGCGGTAAACGTGCTAGTAATTTGATTGGCTGCTCCCAACACGTCTTCCTGCGAAAAAATAGAAAAGTCAGC
>Ga0209515_10003145_pt1 | contig 24092 bp, 20 predicted proteins | sample Subgroupgradi54m_FD_187454 | JGI IMG/M metagenome (GOLD analysis project Ga0209515, IMG submission 187454) | Subsurface groundwater microbial communities from S. Glens Falls, New York, USA - GMW60B uncontaminated upgradient, 5.4 m (SPAdes)... ... | reverse complement strand
CGTGGCGACGGCTTGGCGGCCATGATGAAGAGGCGCAGGGATTTTCCCACTTGGGGCGCGGCGATGCCGACGCCGAGGTTGTCATGGCCGCAGCGGATGAGTTCGTCGATGAAGGTCTGGAATTCAGGATCGGCGATATCGAGTATGCGGCCGGCTTTCCGGGTCAGGCGTTCATCGCCGCGTTCGAGCAGGGTGAGTGGGTTCATACGGGCCTCCGGTTTAATATACTCAAGGCTTCCAGGCCCAAGAGCTCAAAAGTCAAAGTGCAAAGTGCAAAATGGGTGGGAAAGCAGAATATTGCCGAAGGATTTTGAGGATTTCCTGCGGCTTTTTCCACTGGCTAAGGCTGCCGAGACTCTTCAATTTTGCACTTTGACTTCTCTTTGGATCACACCCCGGGGTCTACCGGTTTTACCCCCAATCCCGGCCGTGAATTTGGCTGGATGCGGCCTTGGGCGATTTCCAGTCCTTCGAAGCAATCGTCACGCAGCAGCCAGCTTCCGTCCAGATCGGCATGGTCCGCCTCCTGGGCCGCTACTGCGCCCGCGGCGATCAACAGGCTGCTTTCCAGCATGCAACCGATCATCACCTTGAGGCCGAGACGCCTGCCTTCCCGGAGCATGGAAAGGGCCGGGGTGATGCCGCCGCATTTTACAAGTTTGATGTTGAAACCGGAGAAGCTGCCGGGCAATCGCGCGACATCCTCGGGCCCGGCGCAGCTTTCGTCCGCGAAGATGGGCAGGCTGGAGGCGCGGAGGACGGCTTCCATGCGCGCGTCCTCGGAAGGCGGCAGGGGTTGTTCGATGAACTCGACGCCGAGATCAAACAGGCGGCCGCTGATGGCGGCGATATCGAGTCCGGTCCAGGACCCGTTGGCGTCCACGCGCACCGCGGCGGGCGTGCGGGAGCGGATGGCCGCGATGAGATCGGTGTCCAAGCGGGCGTCGAGCTTGACTTTGATCACGGGGAACTCCGCGACCTCGCCAATCCGTTGCGGCCATTCCTCCCGCGGGCAAATGCCCAATGTCGCCGAAGTGGGGATGGCCCGCGCGGGCTTACCGACGGCGCATGCCACCACCGTCTTGCCGACAAGCTTGGCATGCAAATCCCACAAGGCCACATCCACGGCGCATTGGCAGGCCCGCGACGGCGCGACATGTTCCCACACTTCGTTCCAGATGCGCCCGATATCGTCCACGTCCGCCAAGGTCTGCCGCCGGAAAAAATCCGGCAGGCCCGCCAGCGTCATCTGGACGTCGAGATGGTTTTCGCCGAAAAAGGAATTGGGGGAGGCCTCGCCATAGCCTAATACGCCGTCCTGTTCGAGCACAAGGTAGACGTTGTCCACCTGGGGGCGGGTGGCCCGGGATATGCGGAATACATGTTTCGGATGAAGGGATTTGCCGATGTGGTAGATGCGTATCATGCCGTCTATCGTTTGAAGGATGAATATAGATAGATTGGAATCTGCGCTTCGCGAAGTCCGGTTTTTTATGATATTATGGCTCTGGAATGCCGGGGATAGCCATGCGTGAAATCATAGGCCGATCGGTGGAAGGCCGGGATTTGATCCTGCTTTCCAACTGCCCCTTGCATGCCCGCCCCCACTCTTCTGGAACACCCGATCTCGCGCAAGCCGAAGCCACCCGATTCAGCACCCTGCTGATCGGCGGCACCCATGGAGATGAGCGCGCCACCGTATCCATCCTGGAGAACTTCGCCGCCGCGCATCTGGAATCCGGGTCAATCAAAACCCCCTTGGCCATCCTGAGCCTGCATAATCCCGACGGACACTCCGCCGATTCCCGATACAACGGCCGCGGCGTGGATCTCAACCGCAATTTTTCCCACCAATGGAATCCGGATTCGGTGGAGCCGCCGGGACGCGTTCCCCTTTCCGAACCCGAAACCCAGGCCCTGCACGCCTACATCCTGTCCTATCGGCCCGCCAAGATCGTGAGCCTGCATTGGGCCCTTTCCGAAATCGACGCGGACGGCCCCCAAAGCACGGCCATGGCCGCGGGTATGTGGGAGGTCCTGACCCCGATGGAGCGAAGGCCATACCGGTTGCGCGTCCATCGTCCGGAAGCGGGGGATTCCGCAATCTGCCACGGGTCGCTGGGCCAATGGTGCGGCAACGGCCTGATCTATCCGGACGGCACCCGGCCCGCCATGGTCACGCTGGAGTTACCGTATCACGCGCATAACTCAGTCCGGCCGGAGAACCTCCCTGGTGATCATCTCGACCGGGTCCGCGATCTGTGGCGCAACCGACCGGATGCCTATCTCGCCGGGGTCGAAGGACCCGTCCACCGCATGCTCGAATCCGTCTGCCGCCACCGGCAGGTTTGGCCGCATCCCGCAACCCGCCCGGGCCACCCTGAAGCCTCCGCGTCCGGCGCAACCGGTCCCGAATGAGGGTCCTCGTCTGCCCTTTGGATTGGGGTCTTGGCCACGCCACCCGCTGCGTTCCGCTCGTCCGCGCCCTCCGGGAGAACGGCCATCAGGTGCGCATCGGCGCCACCGGAGGCGGTCTTAGGCTCCTACGCTCCGAATTTCCGGACCTGGACGTCTTCGATTTTCCCGGGTATAACGTGCGTTACTCCCGTTCGCCGCGGTATTTTCTCCCCATGATGCTGTGGCAATTGCCGGGGGTGTTGCTGGGCATGCGCGCGGATTCCCGACGCCTCCGGGACATCCTGGCCGCGCACCCCGCCGATCTGGTCATCTCCGACGGCCGCTACGGCGTGCTTCCGCGTGAGATTCCCGGCATCTTCATCACCCATCAGGTGTTCATCCGGGTGCCGGGGCGGTTTCCCGGGTCCGCCTGGGCCGAACGATTGCTGCTGGCCTTGAACCGTCGGCGTTTGCGCGCCTTCGATCGGGTTTGGGTGCCGGATTTTCCCGGACCGGATTCGCTATCGGGGGAGTTGAGCCACGGGGGCGGAAATGCCGGCGGGCCGGACAACCTGGAGTTCATCCAACCCTTGTCGCGCTTCGCCGCGGTCGATGGGGAAGGGGGTCCCAGGGTGGACGCCAAAGTGGACATTCTCGCCGTGGTCAGCGGACCGGAACCGCAGCGCACCTTGTTTGAAGAGGCCCTCCGGGAGCAAATGACACGCTTGCAAGGCACGCGCGTCCTGGTGCGCGGATTGCCCGGAGAGGGCCACGGCGCGGCGGAATCGATCGGCTCTATCGGCCCAGGAGCGTTGACCGAATTCGCGCATTTGCCCGGGAACGAACTTGCGCATCTATTCGCGGGCGCGGGAATGGTGGTGGCGCGTTCCGGATATTCGACGGTGATGGAATTGGCGGGCTTGGGCGCCCAGGCCGCAATCCTGGTTCCCACGCCGGGGCAATCGGAACAGGAATACCTGGCGGATCATCTGGAGCGCATCGGCGCGGCCGTGAGGATGAATCAGGACGCCCTCGATCTGAACGGTGCGCGGGAACGCCTCCGCGATCGTCCCGGCTTCGGCCGTTGGAAGCGATCCCGGGACGGATTTTCTCTGTCGGATTTCATCGCTACGCATCCGCTTTTCCATTCCGGCTCAACCGCTAGGACCGCCGAAGCGAATACCCCGAATAAGCGTGCTTGAACCGCGCCGAGAATAGTAGATTTTCCCCAAGGCTGCATGAATTCCCACCAACGCCATCCCCTTTCCCGATTCTCCTTCCGCAAGGGTTTTGTCTCGCGGCTTCCCGCATTGATCGCCATGGTGACGTTGTCGGCCCTGGGAGCGATCTGGGCCAAAGACGCCGGACCGCCGGCGAAACCTTCCGCCGAAGCCCATTCGGAACAAGACGCGAAAGACCCGGAGGCGGCGGGAGGCAAGACCGACAAGCGCCTGGCCTTCTACCGCGAACGCCTGGACAAATACCTGGCCACGCTCCGCAAGTCCGACTCCATCAAACCCTACTTCCTCGCCTATCGCATCAATGACACCATCTACCATAGCTACCTCGTCAACAAGGGCGGCGTCATCGAGGATAAGAGCGGGGTGACCCGCTACCTGGGAGTGGAAGCGCGCGTGGGCACGGGCAAGTTCGACAACACCCATCCGATGCGGGACAATCTCGACTTCACCGCCTGGGAAGGCTACCAGAACGTGCGCCTGCCCTACGAACCGGAAGGCAAGCCCGCGGAGCAAGCCCTTAAGGTCGCGACGGACTTCGCCTTCCGAGCCGCCAAGGATCAGTTCATCAAGATCAAGGCGAACGTGGACGTGCGGCCCGCCGAGGATGACACCGGCCTCGACTTCGCGGCCTCCACGCCGGTGCGCTTCTGCGATCCGCCTCTCAAGCTGCCTCCGGATCGCAAAGCGATCGACAGCCTCTACGCCCGCATCCGCAAGGCTTCCCTGCTGTTCGCCAATAAGCCGCACCTTTATTCCAGCCAGATCGAATTCAATTTCCATAAGGTGCGCAAGCTGTTCCTCTCTTCCGAAGGCGCGTCACTCTGCCATACCGAAATCCTCGGGAACATCGGCATCTACGTTGAGACCAAGGCCCAGGACGGTATGATCCTCTGGCTCACCAAGGATTTCTTCTTCAAGGAAGTGCCGCTGGACTTTCCCTACGACAGCCTGGCCCAGGCCACCGAGCTGCTGCTGCGCCGTCTGGATACCCTACGCACGGCGCCCGTCATGGAAACCTTCGTCGGGCCCGTGATCCTCAAGAACATCGCCGCCGCGGTCTTCACTCACGAGGTGTTCGGCCACCGCGTGGAAGGCCATCGCCAGAAGGCCGTGGACGAGGGCCAGACCTTCGTCACCAAGATCAACCAATCCCTGGCCGCGCCCTTCGTCACCATCCTGGACGATCCCACCCGCGAGTTCGCCGGAACCATCCCCTTGAACGGCTATTACCGGTACGACGATGAAGGCGTACCCGCCCGCAAGACCCCGCTGATGGTGAACGGCGTCTTCAAGGATTTTCTCCTGAGCCGCTCGGTGATTTCCCCCAAGGGCGCTTCCAACGGGCATGGCCGCGGGGTGTTGGGTCTGGCGCCCACGGCCCGCATGGGCAACACCATCATGGAACCCTCCCGCACGGTTCCGGCCGCATCCCTGCGCGACAGCCTGCGCGCCCTGCTCAAGCGCACGGGTAAGCCCTACGGACTGCTCCTGCACGATATCTCCGGTGGTTTCACCTATACAGGCCGGGACCTGCCGCAATCCTTCCGCGTGGAACCGCTTTACGTGTCGCAAATTTTCGCCGACGGTCGTCCGGATAAGGTTGTGCGCGGAGTAGACGCCGTGGGCACGCCTTTGGTCAGCTTGCGCCAGGTGATCGCGGCCGGGGATGATCCGGACGTCTTCAACGGATTCTGCGGCGCGGAGTCGGGCTGGATCCCGGTGTCGGCGGTGGCGCCTTCGCTGTTGCTGGAATCCATGGAGTTCGAAAGCCGCGCCAAGGATCAGAACCTGCCGCCCATCCTTCCGCCTCCGGAGGTGCGGCCGTGAACCGTTTCGCCAGGCTGGCTCTCGCGATGCGCTTCACGATGCCATTCACTATCCATGCGGCCTTGGGCGTCTTCGCGCTCTACCCATCCCCGATCCCGGCCAAGGAAGCCGCGGCCCCGACGCGGGCTCCCGAACCGCACGCGCCCGTGGACGTCCCGGGAGCGACGAAGCCTGCAACGGGTTCCGGCCATCCCGCCGATACCTCCCAGGCTGCCATGGAGGCCTCTTCAGTCCTCAAATCGATGGAACACGAACTCAAGCGTTCCATGGACAGCTTGCGCATCAAGGGCCGGCCCAAACCTTACTTCCTGTCCTACCTGCTCTGGGACGTCGAGTCCCATCATATGCAGGCCTCCCTGGGTTCCTGCGAGATGAGCGATGGGGATCGCCAGCATCTGGTGGACGCGGATCTGCGCGTAGGCAATTACGATGAGGACAATTCCAATTTCCAGGGCGGCATTGTCTTCGGCCCGCGCCTTAGACTGCCGCTGCCCCAGGAGAACGACACCACTTTGCTGCGCCTCTCCCTATGGGCGGCCACGGATGCCAAGTTCAAAGTGGCGGTGGAACAGCTGGCTCAGAAGCGCGCCTTCCTGGCCAACCACAGCGGCCGCGACAGCCTGCCGGATTTCTCCCGCCAAAAAGTGCTCAAGCGCTACCGGGTAGAACCGCCGACCCCGCCCGATACCGCCAAGACCGCGCGTCTGGGCAAGGAACTCAGCGGTTACCTGGCCGGCTTTCCCTGGCTGCTGGAATCCCGCGTCGGCTTCCAGTACTTCTACACCACTTTCTACTATGTGGATTCGGAAGGCGCCCGCTTCATCGAAACGGTCAAGGAGAATACCCTGATCGTCGCTCTGTTCACCCAGGCCAAGGATGGCGCGCCCTTGTGGGATTACCTGCGCGTCTCCACCCGGGATTCCTTGCCAATTGGGGACGGAGCGGTCGGCTTCGCAGCCTTGAAGGATTCACTGAACCCCATCCTCAAACGCCTTGATTACCTGCGCAGCGCAGCGCCCCTGGCCAATTACCGAGGCCCGGTTCTGTTCAGCGGCACTGCGGCTGGGGAACTCCTCAACAAGGCCCTGCTCGCTCCCCAGGCGCATCTGCGCGAGCCCGCGGGAACCGGGTCAGAACCCAATTTCATGGTCAGCCTCGCCGGCCGTAAATTGTTCCCGTCCGAAGTCACCGTCATCGATACCCCGTCTATGGTCGCCTGGCAGGGGAGGGCGCTATTCGGGCATTACCTGCTCGACCAGCAGGGACAGCCCGCGGAGGACATCAAACTGGTGCAGGACGGCCGTGTGAAGGATTTCCTGATGGGCAAGGTCCCGGTGCTCAAGGCCAAGGGACATACCAGCAACGGCCATTGGCGCTACGGAGGCGGCTTCCCGGGAGTGGCCCTGCTGCGCTCCTCCAAACCCATGGCCGACGCGGATCTCCGCACGCGCCTGGCCTCCATGGGCGCCGACGAAGGCACCGGCTACGGCCTGATCGTTTCCAAGGTGGTGGACGACGACGCCTTCAAGCTCCTGCGCCATCCCCTCGCCGTCCAACTGGCGGTAACTGACGGCCTGGACGGCCGCGGCTCCTTCTCGCTCACGCCGCCCTGCGAAGTGGACATGCTCGATTCCCGTACCGGCAAGGTTACCCCGGTGCGCGGCCTCGCCTTCCCGTCCATCGACACCAAGTCCCTGCGGGACATCGCGGCGGTGGGGGACATGCCCTACCTGCACGAGCCCCAGGCCTCGTTCTCGATCCTGTGCCCGTCGTTGCTGTTCAGCTTGTTGGATTTGAAGGGCAGCCGGAGTACGCAACCGCGGTTGCCGTTGCTGCCGTGACCTGCCGGGTAGAATTCAAAAGTCAAAATGCAAAAGTCAAAATGCAAAATTGAAGAGGGGAATGGCTTCCACTCCAGGTCGTGTGCGACAAACGCCAACGGGTTTCCAGAACCTGAACAAATGAATTTTCGCAAAAACGGAATGAGCGAGTCCTGAATTTTGCATTTTGCATTTTAACTTTTGCATTTTGACTTCTCTCTTGAATTGAAACTATTCCCGCGCCGGTTCCCCGCCTCCGCTCCATCCCGCCAATTCGGGACTGATGGCCCACAGGCCCGGTCCCGTCATCGTCTCCACATGCGCGACTTCCGCGCGCAAGGCTTCCACCAGAGGAGCCTCGGCGTGGGCCCAATCCCGGCCCAACAAGGACTGCACCGCCGGATCGCCTTGGGCGGAATAGGGGACCACTTCGACTTTGCGCGCCGAGCCCAGGCCTGCCAGCTTCACGGCGGCGTCGATGGCGTCCTGCAAACCGCCCAGGTTGTCCACCAGGCCGTTGCCCAGGGCCTGGGTTCCGGTATAGATGCGCCCCTGACCGAGGCTGTCCACGCCCGCCTTGGTCTTCTTGCGGCCCACGGCCACCTTGGTGATGAAGTCCTCGTAGAATTGGTCCATGTGCCGTTGCAACACGTCCGTTTCCGTGGAGTCCCAGGTCCGGGCCATGGAATTGGCATCCGCATGGGGCGTGGTCTTCACGGTCTCGGTGTTCAGGCCCAGCTTTTCGTACAGGCCCTTGAGCACGAACTTGCCCCACAGGACGCCGATGCTGCCGACCACGGAGTTGGGCGCGGCGATGATGCGGTCCGCGCCGCAGATGAGGTAATAGCCTCCCGAGGCCGCGTCATGGCCCACGGAAGCGACCACGGGCTTGCCGGACTTCTTGAGCAGTTCCACTTCGCGCCACATGATGTCCGCGGCCTGGGCGGAGCCGCCGGGAGAATCCACCCGCAGCACCACGGCTTTTACGGATGAGGTCAGGCGCGCGCGGCGCAATTGGGAGACCACGGTTTCGGAACCCGCCAGATCCGGTCCCGCGAGCCAAGAGCGCGCGCTGCGGCCCAGCACCATGTCGCCGGTCACGACCACCACCGCCACTTGCGGCCGGATGTTCCAGGGAATGTCGAGATTGTCCGGAGGATCGGATCGGTCGCGGATGGCATGCTTGCCGCCGGCCAGCTCCAGGGCCTGATCCTGATAGATGAGGGTATCGAGGAGATGCGCTTTGAGCGCATGCGCCAGGCTGATCTCGCCCGTAGCCAATGAGGCGCGCACGGAATCCGCCGGTAGCCCGCGCGCGGCCGCGACCGTGACTACGAAATGATCCCACATGGCGTTGAGGAAACCGGACAGGTCTTCCCGCATGGGCGCGGACATGGTCTTATGGGTGTAGGGCTCCTCGAAGGATTTGAATTTCCCGTGACGGAGGAATTGCGGTTCCACCCCCAGCTTATCGAACAGGCCACGGTAGAACATCACCTCGGCGGAGAATCCGTTCACGCCGAAGTAACCTTGGGGCTGCATGGCGATCACGGTGGCGGAGGAGGCCAGGAAATAATTCAGCGGTGTCACCTGTTCCATGTACGCCACCACGCGGATACCTCGGTTGCGCAGACGCAGGATGCGGTCGTGGATTTCCTCGCCCATGGCCCAGCCGCAGCGCGCGCCTCCCAACTTCAACACCACCGCTTTGATGCGCGGATTGGCCTCTATCACGTCGAAGCGCTTGCACAGATCCAGGAAGCTGATTTCCCCATGACCGGCCAGAAAACCCTCCTGGGTTCCGCCTTCCACGATGGGGTGGTTGAGATCCAATTCGACCACGTTGCCCGGTGTCAGGAGGAACGGCGTCTTCTGTTCCGGATGGAATGCCACTGCGGCTTCGCGATGGCGGCCATTACCGATGCCGGTGGTGAGCCTGGATTCCATGCCTTCCGTGCCGATGCGGGAGCCTCGACCCACCCCATACGCGCCGTCCCATTGGCCAGTCGCCTGCAGCACCAGCCCCACCGACCCGTTGCGGTCGCGCGGCGACCATTCCGTCTCCACATGGAATCCGAATCCGATCGGAAATTGGGCGAAGAGGAAACCTTGGCGTTTCCCCGAATCCGGTTTGACCAAGCCGACGCCAAAATCGATGTCCGAGGCCCAGCCCTTCAACGTGGCGAAGGGCCGCAGGCCGAAGGAAAAGTGATTGATGACGGGTTCATCGACGCCGGACCAGACATTTTCACCCCAATATCCCGCGAGTAGCTGGGGGAAGGGACGGATATCTAGGCCAGCATCCAGCAGCAGGTGGTCCGATCCACGGCCATCCCAGACATAGGCCGGTCGCAACCCCGGGGTGAGGACACCGGCGAAATTCCACCCCGTTCCCAGGTCGAAACGCGCGAGATACGGTCCATTTCCTTCCCAAAAGCGAAAACCCGTAGCGAAGCCGTTTCCTTGGGTTCCGAGCGCCCATAGGCGTTGGGATCCGCCCGCGGCGGCATCCCATTCCGACCAGGCCAGGCTGAAGCGATCCCGGTCTACAAAGCCGGTCCCGGCGGGGTTGCCAAAGGTGCCTTGACCTGTTTGGGTGGCCGGACCGTTCGAAAAAGGTAAAGGGGAGTCCCAAGCCTCGAGGGCAAGAGGGATGAGCAGGAAGGGGACGATTATGGTGAAAAGGCGGCTAATTCGGAAAAACATAGGCTGTAATCATTTTCTCCAAGAAAAAGATCGTGCTCGGGTCCATGTCTGCGTAAATTAAAGGACAAGGAATTTGTGAGTCTGGAGTCGACGAAATACGGCCCAGACTCTTGGAATTTGCCACTATTTTTCCCATCTTTGAAAAAAGAGGAACCAAATTGGATAACGAAAAAGCCGTAAAAATCAAGGGCATCATCGCCGAAGTGGTGGGCTTCGATCTCGAAGACATCAACGACGAGGATAAGTTCATTGTCGACTACAAGATAACCTACGGCGAGCGCAAGGCTTTGCTGGAAAAACTGAACCAGACCTTCTCCCGGGAGTTCGGGTTCGATGAATTCTGCAAAATGGAAAAGGTGTCCGACGTCGTTGACGCCTATAACGTGAGCTCGGTCGGCCAGTCCGGCTGATCGACACCGGCATTCCGGCTGACTTCACCGGCCGGAATCCTTCCCTGCTCCCGGCACCCCAGGTTTAACCGCCCCTCCGGAAGACGACTCATCGGAGCCTCCCGTCGGCTTCATGCCGTCGGTTTTTTCCTCGCCGCCTGCGGCTTGGGAAACGCCTTTGAGCCGCAGGAAATCGGTGCATTCAAGCGGCTCGAGCCGTCCCGCATAGCCCGCCTTGCGCTGCGCCGTGGTCGGCCGCGATTCCACGGTATAGCAAACCGAACGTTCGCCTCCGATGTCCAAGGGGATATCCAGTTTCAGGATGCGCAGCCGCTCCGAGGAGTTCTCCGGGAAGAATTCGCAATAGTCCATTTTCGATTTGATGAAGGTCCTCCGCAACTTCTCATCGAAAAGCAGTTTGCCTTCCAGGTCCGCGGGCAGGTCGATGGGCAAGGTGGCCTGCAATCGCAATTCCAGGAGCTTTCCCTTGCGGACGATCTTGGCGCCCTTGGGTAGCAGCAGGTTGCGGTGCTCGGGGATGTTCTTGTAGGCCCGGTAGTTGCGGGTCTGCACGCCGCATTCTTCCTTCAGATCCTTGCCCGCCTGGTTGAAATCGATGTCCTGGCAGATTTCCGGCATGTCCTCCGGAGCGTAGACCTTGGCCTGGGAAGAAGACGAAGGAGCGGAGCCGCCGCATCCATGCAAACCTAAGGAGCAGAGAATGGTTAGGCCGAAGGAACCGGCCAACAGTCGCGCGTTTCGGTCAGTCAGACGCATCCCCGGGCTAAGCGTGGTATGGGAGAATTGTGCTAGATTGGAAAGGTAATAACGGTACTTTACCATGAACCGCTCTGGAGTTTGCTGGGCAAACTCCACGCGGTTCACGCTTCAAAGGATTAGGGCGATGTCCGACGACAGCCACCGGGCGCTTAAGCGTTGGGAGCGCGCCAAGCAGATGGCCGCGGTCCGTTCCGATCCCGATTTGACCGGACCTGCGGCCTTGTGCCGCGTGCGGACCAAGGCAGGAGATCAGGAACGTATTCCCGTATTCGTCGTTTCCCTGTTCGCCAAGGATCTCACCTGCGTGAAGGCGGTGCGCGAGCCCGTGCCCGATGGCGTACCGGGCGCTTGGTGGCTGGTGCGCGGCGGCATCCGTTGGGAGGAATTCCTGCGCGGCATCGTCCGCCATTATACCTTGGGCCTGCCGGTGCCCTATGCCTTCAAACCCCAGCGCAAAATCGGATCCGAGATCGTATCCCACTTGGGCACCCTTCCGGACGCGGCTTTGCCGCCGGTGTTCGCCAAGTTGCGGGAATCGGGATTGCTCCCGCTGTTGCCCGCCCTGAGCCGGGAAACCTGTCCGGAAACCCTTCCCTGGGAGAACATCCGCGCCTGCTTCCAGGACTTCCTGGGCGAGCCTTAATTCAGGGTGGTTACGGACGTCACGGTCCGGCCGGCGCTCCCTAAGGATAGTCCACCTCCAGGATATCGTAGCTCACGGCACCTTTGGGGGTCTGCACCTCGACGCGTCCCGTGGGCGCCTTGCCCATCAGGGATTTCCCCATGGGGGAGTCCATGGAAATGCGGCCGGCCACGGGATCGATTTCGTCCACGCCCACGATCTGGATAAGCATTTCGCCGCCGACGGGATTACCGGACGCATCCAGCCGGCGCATACGTACGCGGGCCCCGAAGACGATCTTGCCCGTCTCGCGGATTCCTTCCACCACTTGGCTCTTGGTGATTTTGTCGTCCAATTGCCGCAGCCGTTTGTCGATTTCCCGGAGCTTACGTTTGCCGTAGATGTATTCGGCATTCTCTGAGCGATCGCCCTGGGCGGCCGCGGCTGCGATTTCAACCAACAGATTGGGACGGGTGCGATACCACAACTCTTCCCATTCGGCCCGGAGTTTTTCCATGCCTTCCTGGCTGATGGGTCTGGAAGGGGTCATTTGGATCCGCCGATATGGTTTTGTCCCATCCGCCAAATGGTAGCCTAACGGGGCCGCCTGAGGCAAGCGAGGAACGTATGGAAGTGGTTGCGGTGGGACCGCTTATCGGTGGCGGGGAGGGGGAAATTTTAGCTGGTGGCCCCTCGCAGAATTGAACTGCGGACACAAGGATTTTCAGTCCTCTGCTCTACCGACTGAGCTAAAGGGCCATCAGCGGAGGGAAATTTAAGCCTAAGCGTTCCCGATGTCAACGATTCCCCGCCGATTGGGCCAAAAAGCCGGGCCTTCATCGGTGTTCAATGGTTTCGTAAAGGGTTGGGAATGGCTTAGGAAAGGCTCCGGCAAGGCCTTTGAACCGGCTTATTTACCAAGGGGGGCCGGCTTGGTAATGCGAAAGTGGATCAAGGTGCGGTCCAGGGTGTCCCTGAGTTTGAGTTCCGCCTTCTCATGCATGAAAAGAGTGAGGCGGACCATCCGCTTGATGCGAGGGACTCCGGAAGCGCCGGGTTTGCCCGCATTGTCCTTGTAATAGAGCTCGTCCAGGGAACTGGCCTCCACGGCGCCGCCGCGGATCTTGGCCAGGCGCATGGAAGGTTTGCCCGTATCGTAGAAATCGATCTCGACGCGATCCGCCAGCACGCGCATGCTGCGCTCGGAAGGTTTGCCGCGAAACAGCACCTGGACCATATAGGAGTCGAACTCGCCTTTGTCCTGCCTGTCGAGCAGGACCTGGACCACCTGGGTGGACGGATCATCGATGGTCTCGCCGGCTTTGGGCAGGAAGGTCCGGAAGGTGCGTTGGGGAGTGGCGGTTGCGACAGGTGCGAGGGCGGAATCGGCTTTGCCCTCTTTGGCCGAGGCATTTCCGGGATCCGGGCACCAGAACATCAGTACGCCGAACAGTAAGGAGACGGAGAGAGAGCGGTCCACCAGGGACGGAGCAGCGGGCGATAAAAAGGCCGGCGGCGCGGAAAGCCAAATCGCCCCGAGGGGCCTGATGGGCTTTAGGGCAGGGGCCATGCCGTCGAACTCCGCGAAGAACAATCCAGTCCGTAAATACCGTTGGAATCCGTTTATATACATTTTTAGCCGCGGGGAGGCTAGGAAGCCTCCGCAGGCCCCGTCCTAGCGGGGATTCCGCCTGGCAAACGGATACGGCCAAAGCGCAGTGAACGCGGATCGGCCGCATCGAACGCGGTGTGACCGCGAATGGAAACCATGGGCATCGCGATTCAACACATGTTCGACGGAATCGCCCGGCGTTACGACTTCCTCAACCATTTCCTGAGCGCGGGCCGCGACCGGGCCTGGCGCAAAAAGGCCGCTCGTTGCCTGAACGCCGGCGGCCGTTTGAAGGTACTGGATCTCTGCGGCGGCACCGGAGATTTCTGGAAGACCTATGCGGAACTCCAGCCCTCGGCTTCCGCGAAACCCTACGGCGTGATCGCGGATTTCTCGTTGCCGATGCTGTTGGAGGCGCGGCATAAATTCGCCGCTCCGCCTTTGGTGCGCATGGATGCGCTCAAGCCTTGCTTCAAACCCGGCAGCTTCGACGCGGTGCTCTGCGCGTACGGCATGCGCAATCTGGATTCCCTAGGCACCGGTATAGACGAGATTGGCGGCCTGCTTAAGCCGGGCGGCACTTTCATCACCTTGGAATTCTTCCGCCCTACCACGGCCTTCACGCGTTTCTTCTACAACGGCATCGCGCCCTTGTGCATTCCCTTCCTGGGATGGTTTTTCTCTTCGCGGCGGCAGGCCTACGCGTATCTCGTGGACTCCATCCGCGGATTCACATCCGTGGCGGAATACGGGGATTGCGCTCGGCGGCGGGGATTCAAGCAGGTGACAGTGATCCCTTGCGACTTCGGCATCTCGCATATCGTCACCGCGGTCAAGGGATGACCCGGGACGAAAGTTGAAAGGGTAGAGGGGAAACATGGGACGCATCGTCATCGGCGTAACCGGCGCGTCAGGAGCCATCTACGCGGATCGGCTGTTGGCGCACCTCAAGGCCTTGGGACAGGAAACCCATCTTGTCCTGACCGATATGGGCAAGAAGGTATGCGCCTACGAAGGGTTTCCGGACGTCGCGGCCAAGGCCGACCGCGTCTACGAGAACAAGGATTTTTTTGCGCCCATATCCAGCGGCTCCTATCTGCATCAAGGCATGGTGGTGATTCCCTGTTCCATGGGGACGCTGGGAAAGATCGCCCACGGCATCGGAGACACCTTGCTGACGCGCGCCGCCGACGTTTGCCTCAAGGAGAAACGCAAACTTATCATCGTACCGCGGGAGACGCCCATGAGCGCCCTGCACTTGCAGAACCAGAAGATCCTGGCTGACTACGGAAGCGTGATCATTCCCGCCAATCCTTCCTTCTACCACAAGCCCGCGACCATCGAAGACCTGGTGGACACGGTGCTGGCGCGGGTGTTGGATCATTTGGGACTGGAACATCATGAGGTGGGAAAGCGCTGGCGCGAGCCTTAGCAATGCTTTCCGCTCGCTTGCTCCAGCTTGAGCGTCAGCCATCCCGCCTCATCGGGGATCTTCGGCAACGGAACCTCAGGCCGGGTAGCCCCAAGTCCGTTGCCGGATCCTTCCCCAACCACCCCCCGGTGATTGTTCCGACGGACGCCGATTACTAGACCGAAGTAGTTTCTGTTCCGCTTCCGAATGCTGTTTCCATGCCAGGAACTTACCTCGCGCCGTTTCCCTTCCGGGCCCGTTCCGGGCACTATTGGTTTCCAATATGAAAACGCTGAAAAGACAAATATCAACGAAGTTCTTTTTTAAATGCCCGTATTCCCTTGAGTTATGCGTTTTCAGAAATTGGGCCGTTCTCAAAATAAACTCAAGTATTCCCGATCAATGTCCCAAGCTGAGAACGGCTTCCAGGAGGTAGATTGTCTGGAGCGGACCGCGGCAGCGGTAAACGATCTGGGGATGGAGCGCTTTGCGAGATGGTGAATATCTACGAGTACATGGATTATCGCCGGTTCCTGCACGACTATTACAACGACAAGAAGAACCAGAATCCCACCTTCTCCTATGAAGTGTTCGCCCGCAAGGCCGGTTTCAAATCCAAAGGCTTCCTCCATCATATCCTGACCGGCAAACGCAACCTGTCCAAGAATGCCATGTTCGCGATGTCGACGGCGATGCAGCTGGACGAGAAAGCGTTCTCCTTTTTCCAGAACATGGTCGCTTTCAACCAGGCCAAGTCGCCCGGGGAAAAGGCCTTCTTCTTCAAAAAATTGATGGAAACCAGCCCTAAAAGCCCGGCGAAATTGTTGCAGGAGGGGTTTTACGAATTCTACTCCCACTGGTATTACAACACCATTCGGGAATTGATTACCTTGGTACGGTTCAAAGAGGATTTCGCGCTTTTGGGAAGCCTTCTCAATCCTCCCATCTCCGCGGCCCAGGCCAAAAAGGCGGTTCAGCTTTTGCTCCAGTTGGGATTGGTGGAAAAGACGCGCACCGGATATAAGCCCACCCACCAGGCGATCACCACGGGTGATGAAGCCCAGGAAATGGCCACGCGGGATTTCCATCAACAGAACATGGACCTGGCCAAAATAGCCATGGACACGGCAGAGCCGGAGGAACGGGATCTCTCCTGCCTCATCGTGGCGCTTCCCGAGGCCGGATTCCAGACCCTGAAAACGGAGATACAGGCATTCCGCAAGAAGCTGGTACGCATGGCCGATGCCATGACCGCGCCAAACAAGATCTACCATATCAACTTCCAATTCTTTCCCACCAGCGGGGATCTCACCGGCAGGGACGGCCGCCCATGAATAAGGCAACCGTCCTGCGGGAAATCCGCAAGCGTGGTCTGTTTTGGGTATGCGCGGCTACTGTTCTGGCCGTCCTGGCCTGCGGGGATCGTCTTGCGTCCTCGGAAATCGGGAACCCACCGAAACGCGGATTCGTCATGGGCGTCATCTATTCCGAAGGCGGCAAACCCGCGCCCGGAACGCGCGTTGGCCTGCTCCCTTCCCATTATGATCCCATCCGGGATACCGCCGTGAAAATCTGGTTCGACACCACCGATGCCAAAGGCGCCTTCGCCATCGACAGCGTCGACTCCGGCAGCTATAACATTCAGGCCTTGCAACTTTCCGCGCGCACCAGCCTGCTCATCCAGGGCGTTGAGGTCCGTTCCGACACCACGGTGGCCTCCGCGCGCCCGTATCTTCAGGCGTCCGGCGCCGTCTCCATCCTGCTTCCCGATTCCGTGCCCACCAAGAACGGCTACATCTACCTGCCGGGAACCAACGTCTACGCCACCACGGCTTCACTGGTCGGCGAGTCGCGCCTGCTGCTGCTGGACTCGGTGCCGGCGGGGGCCAGCCCGGAAATCGTGTACCGTTCCTCGGCCAAGGATACCGCCTCCGCCACCCACAGCATCCGCCTCGCGGACGGCGTGAACGTCGTGCCCGGCGATACCATTCCGGCCTCGGCCTTCCAGGAATGGGCCCACTCGGCGAGGGTCTTCATGAATACCACGGCTTCCGGCGCCAATATGACCACCTTGCCCGTGTATGGGTTTCCCGTGCTTGTCCGTCTGGGGCCGGGCGCGAACATATTCTCCTCCTCCGCCGCGGACGGGCACGATCTGCGCTTCGCGAAGGCGAACGGCAATCCGCTGCCCTACGAGATCGAGCAATGGGACAAGGCCGGATCCCAGGCCGCCATCTGGGTAAGGATGGATACGGTGCTGGCCAACGACAGCGACCAGTTCATCAGGATGTATTGGGGGAATCCCTCCGCCGGGCCCTTCGTTCCCGCACGGCCCGTCTTCGATACCGGAGGAGGCTATCAGGGCATCTGGCACATGAATGGCATGTCCGCGACAAACCCGCCAATCCTTAAGGACGGTTCCAACGCTTTCAATCCGTTGGCCGCGGGCGGCGGGCTGGCCGCGAAGGATCTGGTGCCTTCGCCCTTGGGCTTCGGGCTCAACCTTGATGGCAATGCGCGCACTTTGACCACCGCGAAAGAGTTCGACGCGCCCGGCGTGTTCACCATTTCCCTGTGGTTCAAAACCGTCTCCGATTCCGGCGGCAAACTGATCGGCTTCGGCCAGAAGCCCGACACCACCGATGCCGCGCGCGACCGGCAGATCTGGATCGATACGGTGGGCATCGTGCATTTCGGCGTCTATCCCAAGGCGGGCGTGAAACTCGCGCAGGACATCCTCAGCAGCGCCCAGCCCCTGAACGACGGGCAATGGCATCTGGTGGGCGGTGTCTTGTGGTCGGGCGGCCAGGTGCTCTACGTGGACGGACGCAAGGCGGGCGAGGATCCCGCCGTGACCACGGCCCAGGCCTATCTGAAGGGGTATTGGAAGGTGGGTTTCGACTTCAAGTTCTACGATTGGCCTTTCCCGCCCACCGCGCTTTATTTCAAGGGCGCGATCGACGAGGTAAGAATTTCCAAGAAGCCCTTTTCCAAGGAATGGATGCTGCTGAGCTATGAGAACGAGCGTCCGGACAGCCGCTTCCTGCGTTTTGACAAGCTTTAAGACCCGGGTGGATCGCTATTCCGATCGTCGGGCGTACCGGTTACCACCAAGGTCTGCAGCTTCGCACCTTGTCGTCGGGCGTTAAAACAGGAAAGAAAACGGCTTCGAAATTCCGGTTTTTACGCCCGACGCCCTACGCCTGAAGCCCGACCTTCTTATTTTCTCCCCATGATCACCATCCGCCATTACCTCGGGCTCGTCCGCTTCTCACACACCCTGTTCGCCATGCCCTTCGCCCTGGCTTCCATGATCTGGGCCGCCCAGGGCCTTCCCACTTTGCGCGCCTTTCTGCTCATCGTTCTTTGCATGGTCACCTGCCGAAATGCCGCCATGGCCTTCAACCGCGTGGTCGATGCCGCCATCGACAAGGACAATCCGCGCACAGCGCGAAGACACCTCCCCGCGGGCATTCTCAGCCGGTCGCAGGTGCTGGGCTTCCTGATCGTGAACGCCCTGGTGTTCATCGGCGCCACCTGGTTCGTCAACCGTTTGGCATTCGCGTTGTCGCTTCCCACCTTGATCGCCGTATGCGGCTACTCCCTGACCAAGCGGTTCACTTCGCTTTCGCATTTCTTCCTGGGCCTGGCCATCGGCATCTCGCCCGTGGGCGCCTGGATCGCCGTGCGGGGCGGGTTCTCGTGGGAACCCATCGTCCTGTGCCTGACACTCTTGTTGTGGATCGCCGGCTTCGACATTATCTACGCTACGCAGGACCACGAATTCGATCGCGGCCGCGGCCTGCATTCCATGGTGGTGAAACTGGGAGTTCCGGGCGCGCTGCTCGTGTCCAGGCTGTCCCATCTCGCCATGTGGATCGCCTTGGCCGGCCTGGGATGGTATGGGGGACTGGGGAGGACCTATGCGGTATGCCTGGCTCTGGTGGCCGGCCTGCTCCTGTATCTACATCTGTTCCGGCGCAGCGCCTCTCTGGATTCGCTGAACCAGGATTTCTTCCTCGCCAACATCGCCGTCAGCCTGTGCGTCATGTTCGGGATCGGCGTCAGCTTCTTCTGAGCCCCGGAGTTTCGCGCGCTCCGCGATCCGCCCCTCCCAACTGAGGCCCTCAGAAACTGGTGTTGCGCACCACGAAATTCACCAAGGTATCCAACTGCCCCGGCAGGCCGCCGTCCGAGGCGTCCAGGCCGTGCACATGACCGGTGTTCGGCTTTGGCAACAGTTTCATCTGCCAGCCATAGGCCTTGAGGGAGTCGTTGGCCCGGAGCACGTTCTCCTTGGGCGGCGCGACATCGTCCGCTTCCCCGTACACATGGATGATAGGGATTTTGGCCAGGGCGAAAGGCTTCATGTTCTGGTACGGATTGCCTTGATAGGCCTTGGCCACCGCATCGCTCGGAAATCCGAACACGTTTTTCAGGGCGGTCCAGTCCCCGGGACTGCCCGCGCCGGTGCCGTAACAGCCGCAGGGCCAACTGACATAATCCATTCCCGCGCCGTCGCCGTACAAGGTCGAGATTTTCGCGATGTTGTCGCGGCCCCAATTATAGGCGTAGAAAGCGCCGCGGCTGATGCCCACCAGGTTGGTCTTCCGGCTCAATCCGTATTTGGCGGTGAGGTCCAGGTAGAAGGAATCCATCGACATCACGGCCTGCGGGGCGCCGTAGAGATTGGGCACGTCCATGAAGGCGAGATAGTATCCCCGCGCGCACATCAGGGAATCGAAATGGTGTTTGTGATCCCAGAAATACGTCCGCCAGATCCAAGGATTGCCGACGGCGGGCTGCTTGGGAACAACGACGAGACAGGACTTGCCCGCGACCGTAAAGTTGTACTGCGCGAACCCGAGATAGTTGACGGAGGCGCCGGGAAAGGTTCCATACAGGGCGATGTCGCCCAAATCCGCCTCTCCGCTTGTCGGGACAAGGCGCTTGCTCAGGTAACCCGTTTTGGATACGGCCAAGGTGTCGTCCCATGCGGCGATACGTGCCGGACCTCCTGGGGCGGTATCGCTCGAGGTTCCGCTTGTGCCGCGCGCGGACCTTTTCAGGCCAATGACGACAGGGGCGTCCGCGTTCCGCGAATACATTGCCGTGCCATAGGCGAAACGGGTGTTCGCTTCAGCCATGCCCAAATCCGTCCCAGGCAAACGTCTTCCTTCCATATCCGCGGAGCCGGTTGCAAGGGTTATTTCCTCGCGACCTTCCTGGAAGCGGGGATGGAAAGTGGACGGATCGCCTTTCGCTTGTGAAACCGAATGGGATTTACCGCGATTTTCGCGGAAGAGGCTTACAGTGGTAAATGAGAAACGCCCTTGGGCATCGGTAACCATGGAGGCTTTGGACTTTTCCAGGGCAACAGCCGCGCCGACAACAGGCTTTCCCGCGTTATCGACGATGCGTCCGGAGATGGCTCCGGCGGATGCGGAGGAAGGGAAAAACCAAACGGCCCCGACCGCAAAGCTGGTCAGTCCGAAAGGCAACCGCGCCCATGCGAAACCCTTAGGTTTGGGACGGGAGCGAAATCGTAAGCTTTCATACGGTGAGGGGAGTGGGGAAACTTCGGGATGGTGGTTCTGCAAGGGGTCCTCCGAAGAGGAAGCTACCCCGGGACGGACAATGGACCTTTTGGGAACGTGAGCCGGAAAGGGATTTCCGGGCCTTGGGTGATTCCGGCTGATTCCCTTCAGGCCGTCGGTTGCCATCCGCGGGTGCGCTTATAATCAATCCACTTCATATAGCCCATGGCCACGACTTTCCAGGTGATGATGCCCATCTCCAGCGCTCCCAGGGAAGCTCCTTTCACCTGGGTCTTGCCGGCCTTGATGGCGCGCAGAATGCTCTCCGTATCCTTTTCGCATTCAACCTCGCTCCAGGTCTTGCCGAACTGTTCCAGGGTATGGGTGTCCGAGTTGCCGACCAGAGGGATGCCGAGCTTGCGTGAGGCTTCCATGGCCTTCAAATTGGGATTCCAGCGACGGTGGTAGAACCCGGAGACTTCGATGGCATCGAAGATTTCTTTGTGGTCCCAGAATTTGTCCTGCAGGGCAACGCCGCTGGGGAAGAAGGGGTGGGGGGCGATGATCAGCGATTCCGGCGCCTGGGTCCGGGCCAGCTCCGCCTTCACCCTCGCAAGGTCCGCGAAGGTACGGATGCCCTCCGAGGCCTCCTTGGGGAAATTGATGAGCAGAACATGGCAGCCGTCCACATCCTGCTCCACCCCGGGAATAAGGAGAATGCCGCGATCCCGGGCATATTGCTCGGCCTCCCGGCTTTGGAATTGCCGGGTATGCAAAGTGATGGCCAGGGCATCGTACTTGAGCAGGGCCGCTTTATCCAAAAGTTCGAAAACGGTGTGGTACACATGCTTGTCGCAAGGATCGTCCAAGGTATGCATATGGAAGTCGAATTTGACGCGGGAGGGTCCGGAAAATCCGTTTGTGGAGGGCTTTCCGGGATCGGGTATCGGGCTCATATGCATTTTCAACTCTATTTTATAACCTGAGCATTGCCAATAACTTAATCAAGGTATAAATTTTCGGCCATGAACCTCGCAACCGTCGTGATCGTAGGGCGCCCCAACGTGGGTAAGTCCAGCTTTTTCAACCGCGTCCTGGGCCGAAGGGCGGCCGTAGTCGCGAATCGGGAAGGCGTCACCCGGGATCGGCATTACCAGATCGCGGAATGGAGCGGCGTCCACTTCCAGGTGGTCGACACCGGCGGATTTTTGTCGAAGGATCTCGACGCCTTGAACTCCTCCGTGCGGGATCAGATTCTGGTCGCTGTGGAAGAAGCCGATCTGGTCCTGTTTCTGGTTGACGGCCGGGTGGGAATCACGGAGATGGACATGGTCTTCGCGCGCTTGATGCAGAAGACGGGTCAACCCACCATTCTGGTGGTCAACAAGGCGGAATCCCGCTCCGTGTCCCTTGAGGCCGCGCAATACTGGTCCTTAGGGCTGGGCGAACCTTTTCCCATCTCCGCGCTGCAAGGCGACAACGTGGCCGATTTGCTGGACATGGTGCTGGAAAAGCTCCCGACCAAACCCCGAAACATCCCCCGCGAGAACAAAATCCGCGTCGCCATCCTCGGCCGCCCTAATGCGGGCAAGAGCACCATGGTCAACTCCCTGGTGGGCGAGAACCGCGTCATCACCTCCGAGATCGCGGGAACCACTCGCGACGCCATCGATACGGAATTCGAATACGAAGGCCACAAGATCGTCCTGACCGATACCGCCGGCCTGCGGCGCAAGGCCCGGGTGAAGGACGAAGTGGAATACTTCTCCAACATGCGCGCCCTGGAAGCCATCCGCCGCAGCGACGTGTGCGTGCTGCTGGTCGACGCCAAGCGAGGCATGGAAATCCAGGACTACCGCATCTGCGCCCTGATCCAGGAAGTCGGCAAAGGCCTCATCATCGCCCTCAACAAATGGGACGTGATGGAACCGGACAGCAAGACCTTCGACAAGGTGGTGAAGGCCATCCGGGACAAGATCCCGCAACTCGAAGACTATCCCTTCCTCTCCACCTCGGCTCTGACGGGCAAACGTCTTGTGCGCGTACTGGAAGAGATCATCAAGGTCAAGGCCAACCTGGGCCGCGTGCTGGGCCGCGAAGCCGTCATCAAGTATTTCGAAGAGTCCATCGCAAACCATCCCCATCCAGCCACCTCTTTGGGTCCCGTCATCCTCACGCGTTGCTGCCAGGTGCTGGTCAACCCTCCGGCCCTGGCCTTCGAGGTGAGCGCCCCCGAACGCGTGATGGTGAGCTATACCCGCTATCTCCGCCGCCAGGCCTACAAGATTTTCCAGCTGGACGGCGCGCCATTGCGCATCTGGTTCCGCAGCCGCTTCAAGCTGCGCACGGACGAGGATCTGCAGACCTGGATCAACTGGGGCGACGTGCCTGCCGAGTTGAAAGAGGAATGGGCCGAGGAGGAAGCCAATCTGGCCGAGGCCGAATCCGAATTCGTCGGGTATGAAAAGGAATTCGAAGGTCCGGGCGTGAAACCCCGCGCTCCCGCCAAGCCCAAGCCCGTCGCCAAACCGCTCCCCGAAAAGGAACCCGCTCCGGAGCCCATCGCGGTAAACCCGAGCGCCGCGGAAGAATCCAATGACGACGACGACGATTTTTGGGAAGATGAAATCGCCACCAATGGGGACGCCAAGTCATGATTGAATCGGCGGGCATCAGGGTTGCGGCGGCCCTCGTGGCCGCTTATTTCCTCGGTTCGCTTCCCTTCGCCGCCTGGGTGGCGCGTCTGCATGGCGTCGATATCACTAAGGTCGGAAGCGGCAACCCGGGCATGACCAACGTCTGGCGCACCCTGGGTTGGAAACCCGCCTTGCCGGTCGTATTCCTGGACGCGGGCAAAGGCACCTTGTCCGCCTGGGTGGGCATGTATCTGACCCATTCCATGAATTGGGCTTTGGCCGCCGGTCTGATGGCCGTGCTCGGCCACTCCTTCACCGTCTTCGCTGCTTTCAAGGGCGGCAAAGGCGTGCTGACCGGCTTCGGCGTCTTTCTCTACTTCACCCCCCTGAGCGCCATTGCGGGACTGATCGCTTGGAGCGCCGTGGTCGCCAAAACCCGGTACGTAAGCCTGGGATCCATCACCGCCGCCGTCGTCATGCCCCTGGGCATCCTGATGGAAGCGAGGGTCCGCGGCAACGGGGACTTGTACCTTGTCCTGGCCGTTGCCGTCATGGTGTGCCTGTTCGTGCTTTACCGCCATCGCGCCAACATCGCGCGCCTGGCGCAAGGGACCGAAAACAAGATAGGGAGCAAAGCCGCATGACCAAGGCGAACTTGAAAAGGCTCGAAGAAGGCAAGCTCTACTACTCCATTTCCGAGGTCTGCACCATGACCGGCCTGGAACAGCATGTGCTGCGCTACTGGGAATCGGAATTCCCCCAGCTCCGACCCAAGAAAAACCGTTCCGGCAACCGCGCCTACCGCTCCAAGGAAATCAAGATCATCCGGTACATCAAGTACCTGCTCTACGAAGAGATGTTCACCATCCCGGGCGCCAAAAAGAAGATGGCGGACGCCAACATGTCCGACATGGAAGGCCAGCTCACCCTGTTGCGCGTGCCCGCGACTCCGGCTTCCACGCCGCAGCCGGCCCTCGAATCGCCCAAGGGGACGATCGAATCCGGTCTTACCGCCGCGTCCGGTAACGGCCATGTTTCCCCGGATCGCGGAGCAAGCGGGGAGGAATCCGCCGGGGACGTTATCACCGCGCAAGCAGGGAACGGATCGGCGCCC
>Ga0209515_10003144_pt1 | contig 24104 bp, 28 predicted proteins | sample Subgroupgradi54m_FD_187454 | JGI IMG/M metagenome (GOLD analysis project Ga0209515, IMG submission 187454) | Subsurface groundwater microbial communities from S. Glens Falls, New York, USA - GMW60B uncontaminated upgradient, 5.4 m (SPAdes)... ... | reverse complement strand
AGAGAACCGGAAGGCATGGACTTCTAGGACAGTCAAGCCGAGTGGTTACTCACCGGCCAAGTGGTGTTTGATGCTGGTCCCGCGCACGAGGTAGTAGACGTCTTCGGCAATGTTCGTGGCATGATCCGCGACACGCTCCAGGTGCCGGCTGATCAAAATCAAATGGACCAACCGCGTAATCGTTTTGGGATCTTCCATCATATAGGTGAGCAGCTCGCGGAAGATTTGGTCATCCAACCGATCCACCTCATCATCCTGCCGACAGACCGCGCGCGCGCGCTCGGCATCGTGAGAGACAAACGCATCGAGGCTCTCTTTGACCATCCGCTGCGCAATCTCCGCCATCCGGGGAATGTCGATGAGCGGTTTGAGCAGTGGCTCTTTCAAGAGATCGAGCGTGCGCTCGGCGATGTTGACCGCCTGATCCCCCATCCGCTCAAGATCATTATCGATTTTCAGCGCCATCGCCAGGAAGCGCAAATCCTTCGCTTCCGGCTGATAGCGTGCCATCGTGCGCAAACACAGATCATCGATCTCCACCTCTAAGGCATTGATCGCATCATCCGAGGCGATGACCTGGCGCGCAATCTCCGCGTCGCGGCTGACCAAGGCCTTGACCGCCAGTCCAATCGCGGCCTCGGCGAGACTGGCCATCCGCACCAACTCGTCTTTCACCCGCTGCAACTCAAGATCGATGTGTCGTTCCATCTGTGTCAACGCTCCCGCTTGGCTTCAGCCGGTTTGGGATCCAGGAGCGAGACGTCGACCTTGCGCGTCCGACGCACCACGGGCTCAATGCGCTTGCGCAGATCCTCCTGGATGTCATCGATGCTCCGCCGCACCGTATCCACGGCTTCAAATTTAAACTCCTCCGCCATCCGTTCGTACTCGGTAATGAGCCGTTGCTGATACACGGAAAAGCTATCGTAGAGATCGCTGCCCAAATGCATGTCCATGCCCGACTCCCAGTAATCCATGCCCCGCGAGCTGATGACGCGCGACACGAGCGACTCGACGTCGGTGCGCAGGTAGAGCACCATGTCCGGGATGATCGCAAACCCGAACACCCCGTGAATCCACTCGGCGTTGCCGCCGCGCACCGCATGCCGTGCAAATGCGGTATAGACGTAGCGGTCCGACAGCACGATAAAGCCTGAGCGCAGCGCAGGGATAATCTGGTTTTCGAGCCGGTCCGCAAAGTCGGTGGCGTAGAGCAGGCCGAACGTATCCCGAGTCAGGGTGTTGCCTTCTTTGGCCAACTCAATGAGGTTCGACATGAGCTCGGACCGGGTCCAGCCCGTCTCGACGACGCCGTGGCCCTGAATTTCGAGCCAGTTGCGCAACCGCTCGATCTGCGTTGTGCGCCCCACCCCGTCGGTGCCCTCAATGACGATCAACTTACCCTTGAGATTTAGCGCCGAGGGTTCCAGGTACGGAATCCCCTCCCCGAAGAACTTGGGCTTGGCCATCTTTCCACCGCGGTTGATAGTTGGCGAGGGTACGGCTGACCACCTCGCGGACCAGCTCTTGCTGCTCGTCGATCTCCGCCGTCGCATCGACCACCGTCAAGTGGTACTCCTCGACGACGCGATCGTACTCCTCCAACACTTTGGATTGGAACTTGCTGAAACTCTCGACCGGATCTTGGCTCATATTCAGATCCATACCCGCTTCGTAGTATTTAATCTTCGCGCGGCCGGAGAGAATGCGGCCCAGCGACACGTCCACCGGCACCTTGAAGTAGAACGCCAGATCCGGCCGGATCGCAAAATCATAGAGTTTTCGGACCCACCCGCTCTCGCAGCCGCGCGCCACGTCGCGTGCAAACGCGGTGTAGACGTAGCGATCAGCGAGTACGATCATGCCCGCCTTCAGCGGCGGAATGACATTGTAAAAGAGCCGGTCGGCAAAATCGGTCGCATGGATCAGGCTAAAGGTCAGCGGGGTGAGGGTCCGGTTGCGCTTACCCAGCTTGGTCGTTTCCTTCACCAGTCTTGAGGAGTTCCACTCGGTAAAAAAGACCGTGTGGCCCTGCGACACCAGCCAGCGCTGGAGCAGCTGCAACTGCGTGCTCTTGCCCGAGCCGTCGATGCCTTCGACAATGATGAGCCGCCCAGGATACTGATGCGGCTGACCGTAGCTTTTCATCGGACTCATCGATGCCCTCTTGCCATCCCATGCGTGTTGAGCTTGCGTCTTCGGAACAGGCGCGAGTTCACCAGCGACACATCCCATGTGCCGTTGGTGCTGAACAGCTCCTCGAGCGGATTGTCGATCCGTTGAATGCGTTCATGATGACGCAGGAGGTAATCAATCACCAGGCCTTCGCGGATCGAACCCGGCGCGTAACGCAACCGCGCGATCCTGCAGCCTTCCATCCACGCTAACAGGGCAATCCCCGTGGGTAGCGCCAGATCTTCCCGTCGGGGATCTAAGCCGTCCAACTGCCGACGCTCTGTCGCTGTCGAAGTCGACAGCCACGTCACCAGCCGCCGGAGTGCTGGCTGGCTGATGGAGAGCCGGTGCTTGCCGTGCGGCGGATGACGATGCGTCCGAAGATGCGCCGCCATCATCAGCTGGTAAATGGTCGCTGAGCTGCCAAGCGCCCCATGCCATCGATGGCGGCGAACCGCCTGCACCACGGGTGCCCACGCGCGTCGGATCGACCGATCCAGAACATCCACTTCACTGGCCGACGGCGGGTCGTGACGGATAAACCGTTGCGCCAGGCGAGCGCCTCCCAGTAGCCGACTCGTCGCATAGGCCAAACGAGTGCCGTTACCCACCATGACTTGCGCACTCCCCCCGCCAATGGTGATCATCACGTGGGTGTGTCGAAACCGAACCGTCTGGAGGACACCGAGGTAGATCAGCCTCGCTTCTTCTCGTCCGCTGACGATCCGAAGCGGCAGTCCTAATTTGCTCCGCACCAGACGCACGAACGCCTTGCCATTCGTCGCCTCACGCACCGCGCTCGTCGCCACGGCCTCCACATGATCGACCTCGCAGCGCTTGAGGATCGCCATGTAGCGCTGCAGGACACTTCGCGCGCGTCCCATCGCCTTGGTGGTGAGTCGTCCTGAGCTCAGCCCGCCTTCCCCCAAACGGGTCAGGTCGCGCTCCTTGAGGATCACATGAAATTTGCCGTTCAGTCCCAGGATCCCGATGAGCAAATGGATCGAGTTGGTCCCAACGTCCACGATGCCCAATGTCATGCCGAGTGACCGATCAGTGAGAGTTGTCTGGGCGTCATGAGCCAGCGCAACGTTCCGCTTCCCGCAGGCGGAGGGATCTGCTCCACGTCCACGCAGGCCACGCTCCCTTTCTTCATCACACACCGTAACCCCTCACGACCACCCACCAGGAGGCCCACCCAGGCACTGAGGTGCGGCTCATGGCCCACAAGGATGAGCCGCTCACACGCGCTCAATGCGCTCAATGCCAGCGAGGTTGCTTCCGGCGTTGCCTCCGCGCGAAGCTCGTCCATCTCTTTCAGGGCAACGGCCTCGCCCAACGCACGGGCCAGCGCTTCCGCGGTTTGCTGCGCCCGAACATACGGGCTCGTCGCAATCGTCTCCACCGAGATCTTCAAGCGCTTGAGTCCGGCCCCGATGTCGCGGGCCTGCTGCTGCCCTTCGTCCGTCAGCGGCCGCTTCGCATCCTGCGCAAAGCCCGGGGTACCGTGGGACACCGCGATGGCATGGCGCACTAGGTAGAGACGCATGGGGATCGGAGCCAACTAGACGTCAGACGTGGGACCGAGCGACTCGTGTGTGACGGGCAGACGGTGGTGTTTGATATGCTGTCCTTCGACGAGGTACATGACATCTTCCGCAATGCTCGTGGCATGATCCGCGACACGCTCGGGGTGGCGGCTGACGAGAATCAGATTGACCGCCTGATCGCCGATCCGCTCCAGATCGTTGTTGATCTTCAGCGCCATCGCGATGAAGCGCAGGTCGCTAGCCTCGGGCTGGGATAAGGCTAGCATTCGCAGGCACTGCTCGTCAATCGCCACTTCCAGCCGATTGATCGCGTCATCCTCTCGGATGACCGCCTCCGCCATCTCGATGTCCCGTACCAGGAGCGCGTGAACGGCGTTGCCGATCGCCATCTCGGCAAGCGTCGCCATCTCCACAAGCGCTTGTTTAAGCGTCTCAAGTACTTGATCGATGTGCCGTTCCATCCTCACGGTCCCTTCAGGACCGCCCAAGAGTGATGAACGCGTGGGCGCCATGTGCGCTAGCGTTGAGCGGGGCGACGTCTGGCGCGTCGAGGTATGACGTCGATCGCGGACATCGCATTATCCGAACCGGCCGGTGATGTAGGCCTCCGTCCGCGGGTCGCCCGGCGTCGTAAACAGCTTGTCCGTGGCATCGAACTCCACCAGCTCACCCATCAGCAGGAATCCGGTGGAGTCCGACACCCGGGCGGCTTGCTGCATATTATGCGTCACGATCACGATCGTATAGCGCTGCTTGAGTTCATGCATCAGTTCCTCGACGCGGGCCGTCGCCACCGGGTCCAGCGCCGAACACGGCTCGTCCATCAGCAGCACCTCCGGCTGGACGGCGAGGAGCCGCGCGATGCAGAGCCGTTGCTGCTGCTCAAGCGAGAGGCGCAGCGCCGACAGGCGCAGGCGATCCTTCAGCTCATCCCACAATGCCACGGCGCGCAGGCTGCGCTCCACCACGTCGTTGATGTCCGTCCCATGTGAGAGGTCGTGGATCCGAAGACCAAAGGCAATATTCTCGAACACGGATAGCGGAAATGGGTTGGGGCGTTGAAACACCATCCCCACGCGCTTGCGCAGCGTCACCAAGGACAGGCCGGTCTGCATAATGTCGACGCCATCCAGCAGAATGCGCCCCGTCACCCGGGCCGACTCGACCAACTCGTTCATGCGATTGAAACAGCGCAGCAGCGAGGATTTTCCGCAGCCGGAGGGGCCGATCATCGCCGTAATCTTCCGGGGCGCGATCGACATCTCAATCTGTGTGAGCGCGTGGAACGTCCCATAAAACAGATTGAGCTGCTCGACGGTGATTTTCGCGTCCAAGAGAGCCGGTGCCATCGTGGATGACTGTTGATCTGTGAGCATTATCCGAATCGGCCGGTGATGTAATCGTTCGTCCGCTGATCATGCGGCGCGGTAAAGATAACCTCGGTCTGATCCAGCTCAACGAGCGCGCCCGATAAGAAGAACGCCACGCGATCGCTGACGCGAGCCGCCTGCTTGGTATTATTGGTCACCAGCACAATCGCGTACCGATCCTTCAATTCCAGCATGGTTTCTTCTACCTTGGCGGTGGAAATCGGATCCAAGCCGGAACATGGCTCATCAAAGAGCACGACTTCAGGTTCCATCGCCAGCGTGCGGGCGATGCACAGACGCTGCTGCTGGCCGCCGGAGAGCTTCATCGCTGGCTGATCGAGCCGGTCTCTCACTTCATCCCACAAGGAGGCCGCGCGCAGGCTGCGTTCCACCAGCGCCTCCAGCCGAGTCCGATCGCGTGCCCCACGCAATCGAGGGCCGTAGGTGACGTTCTCTCGAATCGAGAGCGGCAACGGCAGGGGGAGCGCAAACACGATCCCAACACGTTGTCGCACCTGCTGCCCCTCCAGGTCGCGGTAGAGATTTTGGCCATCCAACGTCACCGTCCCCGTGTAGCGAAAGCTGCGATTGGTGTCGTTCATCCGGTTGAGGCTGCGCAACAATGAGGTTTTCCCGCTGTTGGCCGGCCCGATCATCCCGAGAATTTCCTGTGGCCGAATGTCCAGCGTCACCGCGTTCAGCGCCCGGATCGACCCGTACCACACCGACCATTCCCGAACCGTCACCTTCGCAGCGGTCGCCATCCCGCTCACCATTGGCGCCTGCGCCGAAATCGGCTGCGCAGTACCACGGCAAGCATGTTGAGGGACAAGACCAGCAGCAACAGCACGAGCGCGGTGCCATAGCGCTGCGCGGATGGAATGTTTGGGATTTGCGTCGAAATCACATAGAGGTGATAGGGCAAGGCCATCGCCTGATCAAACAACGAGTGGGGTAGGCGCGGGAGGTAAAATGCGGCCACGGTAAACAGGAGCGGGGCGGTTTCCCCAGCCGCGCGGCTGATGCCAAGAATCGTGCCGGTCATGATGCCGGGAATGGCCAGCGGCAAGACCGTATGACGCACCGTCTGCCAGTGGCTCGCACCCAACGACACGCTCACCTCGCGAAAACTCTTGGGCACGCTGCGCAGCGCTTCTTCGGATGCGGTGATGATGACTGGGAGGATCATGATCGCCAGCGTGAGTGCACCGGAGAGCAGCGAGGTGCCAAACCGGCAAAAGATGACAAACAGGCCTAGACCAAAGAGCCCATAGACGACAGACGGCACGCCGGAGAGATTGATGATCGCCAACCTGACGAGGCGCGTGAGCCAGTTGTCGGCGGCATACTCGGTCAGGTAGATGGCCGCGAGCACCCCCATGGGAAGGGCAAAACAGACGGTCAGCGCCACCAGCTCCACGGTGCCGACAATGGCTGGAAAGATCCCTCCGGCCCGCATCCCTTGCGTCGGCATCGTACTGACGAAGTCCCACGAGAGCGCTCCCAGGCCATGGGCCAGGATCACGCCGATGATCCCGAGGGCCGGCAGCACCACGATTAGGGTTGCGACCCCCAACCCGCAGAACGCAATCCGTTGGGCCATCTCGGCTCGGCGCCACGACCCCTGCGACATGAGCTAGGTCCGCTCCTGATGGAGGAATAGATCCGCCAGCATGTTAATGAGGAAGGAAATGATAAACAAGACAATGCCGATGGCGAAGAGCGCGTAATAGTGGTCCGAGCTGCGAACGGTTTCGCCCATCTCTGCGGCAATGGTGGCGGTCATCGTCCGCACCGGACGCAGCATGGTGTGCGGGATCACCCCCGCATTGCCGGTGACCATCATGACGGCCATGGTTTCTCCGATCACGCGACCGATTCCCAACATAGTCGCCGCGAGAATCCCGGACCGCGCGGCGGGCAGCAGGACGCGCCACATCAGCTGCCAACGTGTAGCGCCCAGCGCCAACGCGGCCTCCCGGTAGCCGCGAGGGACCGCGGTCAACGCATCTTCGGTCATGCTCACGATGGTCGGCATCGCCATCAAGGCCAGGAGCAACGACCCGGTCAACGCGGTGAGTCCAGTCGGGAGATGGAACACCCGCTGGACGACCGGCGCCACGATGGTCATCCCGATAAACCCGAGCACGATACTGGGGATCGCCGCGAGCAACTCGACGCCAATCTTAAGCGCCCCCTTCAGCCACCCCGTGGCAATCTCAGCGATGAACAGCGCGCTGGCGATGCCCATCGGAACTGAGAGGAGAATCGCACCCACCGTCACCCACACGGAGCCGAGGATCAGCGGTAGGATGCCAAATCGCGGCGGCTCAGAAATCGGGTACCATCGGTCCCCCGCGAGAAACTCCCACAGTGGGACGGTACGAAATAACGTAACACCTTCCCTCAGCAAGAACAAAAAAATGAGCGTCACAATGCCGATCGAGGAGATGCCGCACAGATGAATGGCGCTTTCGATCCCCCGCTCGCGCCATCGCTCCCAGGCCATCAGTGCGCGCCCACCGGCACGAAATCAGTGCGTCGGACGATCTCCTGGCCTTCTGGCGACATGACGAAGTCCATGAACGCTCTCGTCAGACCTTGCAGGGTCTCGCGCGAATAGAGAAACAACGGCCGGGAAATGGGATAGGTGCCTTCACGCACGAAGACCTCCGTTGGCAAGAGAAATGGGCCCACTGCGGTCCGCGCAATCGCCACTGCCGCGTTGCGCGGATTCAGATACCCCATGCCATAATAGCCGATAGCCGCGGTGTTCGTGGCCACCTCGTCCGCGATCGCTTGCGAGGAGGGCAGCAGCAGCGCCTCGGGAGCAAACTCTCGGGACTGCCCATTCGCATCGGTACCCAAGACATGCTCTTTAAAATAGACGTGCGTTCCGGAGTTCACCTCACGCGAGAGGAGCAGCACCCTTGCATCGTTCCCTCCGAGCTCTCGCCAGTTGTGAATGATTCCTGTGAACAACCCCGCAAGCTGATCCAGGGTCAGCCGCTTGATTGGGTTGCTCGGATGCACCACCACTGCCAACCCATCCAAGCCCACCGTCCACTCTTGCGGCCGGCTGCCATGCGCCTGCGCGAGCGTGATCTCTTTTGGCGTCATCTTCCGCGAGGCGGCGGCCAAATCACACGTACCGGCGATCAGTGCGGCGATGCCGGTGCCTGAGCCGCCTCCGGTCACGGCAACCGTGACTCGCGAGTGCTTGGCCATAAACGCCTCTGCCCACGCCTGACACAGGTTGACCATGGTGTCGGACCCTTTGATCTGCAAGGTCCCTTGCAGCTCCTCAGCCGAGATCGCGACTGGACTTCCCAGCATCAAGACCAACGCACTCATCACGAGCCACCGTTTCATCACCTTTGACCTCCTCTTCGCGCTACAAGCATCCGACTCTCTCACGGTCACTGATTCGTCAGCCTCATGGAAGCTCTACGGAAGGTCTGCTTAGAATTTCGTGACCCAGTCCATCTGGTACGTATCGACGTGGTTTTTCGACCCCGACAGTTCTTGGGTATTGAGCGCCGTCAACCCAACTGTCGAGTTCTTTAAGACGGCGAGCTTGACCCAGTAGGCCGAGCCTCGGTGATTCGTGCCACCGTTGCCGAAGTCGGAGAAGGAGAGCGCTCCAAAGGTGCCATTGGGCTCCAGGTGCTCAAAGTAGTAGCCCGCCTCCCAGCCCTTCTTCAAATCAAACGGGACCTGCGCGTTGCCTACCTTCAATCCGACCAGAACGCCATTCCCCTTTTCGAAGGCCGCCGTGTTGTGAACCCAATCGCCGTAGAAGCCAAAGGGAACCCCCATGAGCTGGCTGTCGATCGCGAAGTTCGGGTTGAGGAGATTCCAGTCCTTGAGGCTCGAACTGCTGCCACTCAAGCCTCCGGCGTTGGCCAGCGCCGTCGTGTCGCTCGCCTTGCCGGTCACATTCATGTAGTCGTAGTACGCCAACGCACCAGTGAGCTTGAGGTTGTCGACCAGTTCACCCGAACCACTATCTTTAAAGGGTTGGATGACCGTCCCCCCTTGCACCGCCCACAACGCCGAGGAGCGGACGATGTTGGTGTTGAGCGAGTACGCACCCAGGTTCGTGAAGAGATTCACCGGCCCCAGCTGCTCTTCGGCGTGCACGTTCGCCCCAGCGAAGTTGAGATCATCGTCCCACACGAGTTGCTCGCGGTGCCAATACGGATTCTCGATCACCCCGCCCGAGAGCTTGAACTTCGTGATCCCAGGCACGTCCGGCGTGTAGTTCACATAGGCGCGGTCCAACCAGAACGCGAGATGGTTGAACGACGTGTCAAAACTCTGGTTCGCTGAGATCGGACTGTTCAGGTTGGGGTTCCCAGCTGTCGAGGTATTCGCCGTCGCAAACCGAGCTCCCACCGTCAATTGATCATTGGCCTTGGCTTCAAAGCCGTAGCGGAAGCGAATCCGCTGGCGGTTCAGGTCTTTCCCGTCGCCTGTTTGATTGCGGTACTCCTCCCGTAGTCGGATATCGCCGCCCCATTTCCAGTTGCGGGCCGACTCCGGCACAATCTCTTTTGCCAACTGCGCATTTCTAACATCCTTGGTCTCGATGATTTCCTGACGGATCTGTTTGGCATCGACGTCGCTGAGGATGCCTTTTTCGACGAGCTTCTTCAGTAAGACATCCACTTCGCTCTCCGCCCGGGCCACCCCGGGAAAACCGCTAAGAACCATTACTCCGGCGAATAGCCAACGTGCCCAGTCCAGGCGGTGCCTCATCGCTGCGTCTCCTCTCCCTCACGGTCCGCTATCGCCACACCCATCCTATCGCCTCCCACTATCTATCGCCGCAAGTGTACTAACGAGACGTTAGGTCGGCATCAAGCCCACGTAAGGTGTGTGTAAAAACAGGGGCGCACGAAAGGACTGCGGGACACTTACGACGCAAGGGGAAGGCTGAAGGAAAACGTCGAGCCGCGGTTCGGTTCGCTCTCAACGGACACGCGGCCACCGTGGGCTTCCACGATGTGCTTGACGATGGCCAGCCCCAGCCCCGTGCCGCCGAGCTCTCGGGAGCGGGCCTTGTCGACGCGGTAAAAGCGCTCGAAGATGCGCGGTAGGTCCTGCGTGGGAATACCGATGCCGGTATCCGCAACCGTCACCTTGACCCAACCGCCCTCGGCGACCGCCGAGAGCGTGATTGTGCCGCTCTCCTTGTTATACTTGATCGCATTTTCCACCAGATTAAAGAGGACCTGCTGCAGTCGGTCGGGATCTGCCCTGACTGCGCGGCCTTCTGGAAGCTCAAGGTTCGTACCGATCCGCCGTTGCTCAAGCTGTGCCTTCAGGGAGGCGAGCACCGATTCGGCCAGCGGCCGAAGCTCCACCACCGCAAGCCGCAGCGGCACCGCCTGCGACTCGATTTGAGAGAGAGCCAGCAGATCGTCGATCAGGCGCGAGAGTCGTGCGGCATCGTCGTCGATGAGTCGGACAAACCGCCGGTTCGTCGCCGGATCTTCCAGCGCGCCGCCGAGGAGCGTTTCGGCCAGGCTGCGAATCGATGTCAGGGGGCTTTTCAGCTCATGGGAGACGTTGGCGACGAACTCTTTGCGCAGTTGCTCGTAGCGGTGGCTCTCGGTGACGTCCTGAATCACGACGACAGCGCACGGGCCCTCCGAGCCGCCACCCTGGCAGGGTGCTGCGTGCAGGCGCAGCACGCGCTCGTTGGGTTGAAAGAGACCGATCTCCTTGGTCATGCGCTCGCGGCTGCCCAGTACCGCGTGAATCAACGCCTGGGCCTCCTGGTGACGTAGCACCTCGGCAATGCGCTGGCCGATGTTGCCCGCCGCGGCCAGGCCCAGGAGGATCTTCGCCGACGGGTTCATCAGCAGAATCCGCCCCTGCGCGTCCAGCGCGACGACGCCCTCCGCCATACTCTCGAGAATCGCGGTCACCTGATTCCGCTCCGTCGTCAGCCGCCCGATGTGATCGTGCATTGCTTGGGCCAACGTCTGCAGCGCCTCGGCCAACTCGTTCACTTCGCGGATCGAGGTCACCGAAAGCTGCGGCGTGAAATCGCCTCGGGCATATGACGTGGCCGCATCGCGCAGCCGGCGCAGCGGATCGCTGATACGCCGGGCTCCCCACACGCCAACGAGCAGGGCCAGGGCGATGCCGAGGGGAAAACTGTGACTGAGCGCCGTGACGGTGACGATGGCCAACAGGGCGAGGAGCGTGTTGAGGTACAAGGTGGGGGCTGGCCGGGTCGGGCTACTCATCAATTCGAAATCGATACCCGACGTTTTTCACCGTCACAATGCGACGAGCGATCGGCTTGAGCTTTTTGCGCAGCTGGCTGATGTGCAGATCCACCGTGCGGGTTTCGATTTCGAGCGAGCGTTCATAGCTCCAGACGCGATCGAGGAGCGTTTCCCGACTCAACACGCGCCCCTTGGCGTCCACGAGCGCCTTGAGCAAATCAAACTCTTTCGACGTGAGCTCGACCACCTTGCCTTTGACGGACGCCAGATGCTTGCCCCAATCCACCTTGAACTCGTCAACGTGGAACACGTCACTCGTGGAGGGAGCCGTGATCCGACGCAGGATCGCCTTAATCCGTGCGATGAGCTCTCGCGGACTAAACGGCTTGGTGACAAAATCATCCGCGCCCATCTCCAGCCCAAGGACCTTGTCGGTCTCCTCGGACTTCACCGTCAACATCACGATGGGCATGTGCGCCGTCTTCGGCTCCTGCTTGAGGAGACGACAGACTTCCAGCCCATCGATTTCCGGCAACATCCAGTCCAGCAGGATCAGGTCGGGCAGTTCCCGTCGGGCGAGTTCCAGCGCCTTAGCGCCATCATGCGCCACGATGGTGCGAAACCCTTCTTTCTCAAGATTATATTTAACCGACTCGACGATGTTCTTCTCATCGTCGACGATCAAGATTTTGGCCTTTCCCATCTCATCACCCCGCTGGGGGTATGATAACAGAACCCTGCCGTCGATACGAGCGGCAGAACCGATCGGGGAGGATGACGAAGTTTGAATGTTGGGGAATGTTCGGTTGGGTGAATACCGCTGTGCCGTCGCGGCGTCCGCCTTCACCCAGGCATGCGTCCCAGCGAGCGTCACCGCGACATCGGTGAACCAGACGTGGACCAACCCGTCGGCGCTGTGATGCTCAAGCGACACGACGATGGGTCCTCCGCAAGACTCAACAGACTCGTGCGAACGGCGTCTACTTACTTGAAACATTGGAGACTCACAACAAGTATCCAGGTCTTCCCGTCCTTTCACTCCGAGCAGATAAGAAAAACAGATGCCTCTTATAACCATGCGTGGTGAATCATATGAACATGATGAGCCGCGATGAGATGCCCTCGACAGCTAGACGGCTTGGCCAGCGGCCCAGCCGGAAGACCAGGCCCACTGAAAGTTGTAGCCACCCAGCCAACCCGTGACATCGACGACCTCACCAATAAAGTAGAGTCCTGGAACCTTCTTGGACTCCATTGTTTTTGATGACAACTCCTCGGTGTCCACCCCGCCGCGGGTCACTTCAGCCGTCCGGTAGCCGACGGTGCCGTGCGGCATGAACCGCCACTCCTTCAGCCCGTGACAGAGCGCGTCGAGCGCCACCATCGGCTGGTGGACCATCGGCTGATCGGCCACACGGGACAGCTCGCAGAATCGCTCGGCCACGCGTTTTGGCAGGCGCGAGGCGAACACCGTTTTGACATCAGCGCGGGGCCGACTCGATTTCATCTGCTCGCACCATCGCATCAACGCATCAACCGACGCATCCGGCAACAGATCAACGCTCACCATCTCTCCGTGCCGCCAGTACAACGAGGCCTGCAGCGCGGCGGGTCCGCTCAGTCCGGTGTGGGTGAATAGGATGTGCCCGCGAAAGTCTGCCCCTGGGCAGCGCACGCGCGCGGGCAGCGACACACCCGACAGCCCATCCACACCTCGCTGATCGTTCGACGTGAACACAAACGCATCCAACGCGGGAGCGGTGTCGACTACCCGTACGCCAAACTGCCTCGCGATGCGATAGCCGAAGTCGGTCGCGCCGATCTTTGGCAGCGAGAGCCCGCCCGTCGCCATCACGACCGATGGCGATGAGAACGTGCCAACACTCGTCTTGACCAGAAAGGTCTCCGCCTTCTCTACCGACTGCACGTGGCAGTTGAGGAGCATCGCCACACCGGCCGCGCGACATTCCTCCACGAGCAGATCAATGATCTGTTGCGCGGATTGATCGCAGAAGAGTTGTCCGAGTTCCTTTTCATGAAACGCGATGCCGTGCGCGCGCACCAGCTCCACAAAATCCTCTGGCGTATAGCGCGCCAGGGCGGAGCGGCAAAAATCCGGGTTCTCCGAAACGTACTGCTCTGGTCCGGCACCGATGTTTGTGAAATTGCATCGACCACCGCCTGAGATGCGGATCTTGCGTCCGATCACACTCGCACGCTCCAACAAGACTACGCGGCGCCCCCGACGCCCCGCCCGCAGGGCGCACATCATCCCCGCCGCGCCGGCGCCGATCATCACCACATCGTAGGCGTCCATCCGTCCTGCCAGCATAGCGGGAACAACGGCGAGGCGCCAGTGCCAATGGCTTGACGCCATCCTTCCGAAGCCCTAAGCTAGCCCCTCGACGATGCCCGCCATCTTGCAGCTGAAAAACATCCAGAAACGCTTCGGCCCACGCGTCATTTTTGACGAAGCGAATACGACGCTCAGCAGCGCGCAGAAAGTCGGTTTCATCGGCCGCAACGGTGCGGGCAAATCCACGCTGTGCAAGATCATCATCGGCCAGGAGTCGGCGGATGCCGGCGAGGTCATTCAGAGCGCCGACCTGCGGCTGAGCTATCTTGAGCAGCACGATCTGTTCACGCCCACCGAAACGGTGCTGGAGTTTCTCGTCCGTCACACGGGTCAGGAAGCCTGGCGCTGCGGCGAGGTCGCTGGACGGTTTCAACTGAAACACGAACTCCTGGACACCATCGTGCAGAATCTCTCCGGTGGCTATCAGACCCGCGTCAAGCTCACCTCCATGCTCCTGCGCGATCCAAACTTTTTAGTGTTGGATGAACCGTCCAACTATCTCGACTTAAAAACGCTCATCCTGTTGGAAGAATTCCTCGAAGATTTTGACGGGGGATTCCTGATCGTTTCGCACGACCGCGAGTTCCTGAAGAAAACGTGCGATCACACCCTGGAAGCCGAGAACGGCCGGCTCGCACTCTATCCTGGCACCGTCGAGGAGTACCTCACCTTCAAGCAGGAGCAACAGACGCAGGCGATCAGCTATAACGAAACGATCGAGAGTAAGCGCAAGCAGTTACAAGCGTTCGTGGACCGCTTCCACGCGAAGGCCTCAAAGGCTAGCCAAGCCCGCTCCAAAATGAAGCAGATCGAAAAGCTTAAGACAATCGAGCTGGCCGGTCCGCAAAGTTCCGTGCAGATCAAGATCCCATCAGCGCAGTCGCGCCAGGGAGTGGCGTTTCGCTGCGAAGAGCTGAGCATCGGGTATCCTGAGAAGCTCGTGGCCAACAACATCCACATGTATGTGGAGCATGGCGCGCACGTCGCGGTGCTGGGAGACAACGGCCAGGGGAAAACGACCTTTCTGCGCACACTGGCCGGAGAGTTACCGGGCAAACATGGCACCTTCCGCTGGGGCTACAACTGCGAGGTCGCCTACTACGCCCAGCACGTCGTCTCTGCGCTGGATCCAACGCGTGACGTCTTTACGCATCTTGAGAGTCGGGCCGCGCCTGCGGTGACCCGTCAGGAGCTCCTGGCGATGGCCGGCTCGTTTCTGTTTAAAGGCAACGACGTGCGGAAGCCGATCTCCGTGCTGAGTGGTGGGGAATGCGCACGGCTGTGCCTGGCCGGACTGCTGCTCATGAAGCGCGCCGTCCTGTTGTTGGATGAGCCGACAAACCACCTAGATTTTGAAACCGTCGAAGCGCTGGGGGCGGCCCTGCGCCAGTTCCAGGGAACGGTCTTTTTCATCAGCCATGACCGAACCTTCGTCAACATGGTGGCGACGGAAATCGTGGAGGTCAAGAACGGCGCTGTCGTCCACTATCCGGGCAGCTACGCGGATTACGTCTACCACCTGGAGCATGAAGTCCGCCGAGAGCTGACCGCCAATCAGGCCCTGCAGCGTCCGGCAACGCGCACATCCAACGAACCGTCCGCGTATCATCTGCGCAAGCAGCGGGAGTCGGCGAAACGCAAGCTGGCGAGTCAAATCAAGCGTTCAGAGATACAACAGCACCGCTATCGCCAGGAGAAGGCGACGCTCGAGGCTGAGCTGGTGGCGAATCCCACCGCGTGGACGCGCGAGCTGGCGCATCGGTTCGACGAGTTGACCCGGCTGATCGCAGAAGAAGAGCAGCACTGGATTCAGCTGACGGAACAGCTGGAGTCGTTATCGGCAGCGTCTGAAAGCTGACCCCCCTCCTGGGCCACACCCGTCACACCTCCTCAACATGTGCCGCGTGTCTACAGAAAACCAAACGGGCGTCCAGCTGAACTAGACGCCCGCGGTCTCATCTCCTCCCCACGATGTCGCGGGGGAAATGGTTACTGCTTGACGACGTTCGTTGCTTGGGGACCCTTCGGACCCTGCGTAATCTCGAACTCGACCGTCTGACCTTCTGAAAGCGACTTGAAGCCTTCACCTTGAATCGCGGAGTGATGAACAAACACGTCCTTCGATCCGTCCTCCGGGGTCACAAACCCATACCCCTTCTGGTCACTAAACCACTTCACGGTACCTTTTGCCATACCCGTACCACCTCCTTCCCTTCGCCTTGCATGTGTTGTCCTCTCGAGAAGCAAAAACCGCGGAGCGCGAACAGCTCCACGGTTTGCTGAACTCAATGAGGCTGAATACGACGTGCCCTAGCATACCATACGACGCAGGCCACGTCAACCACGGAGTTTGCTGAAACGAATCTGCAGGCTCATCAAAGATGACCCTCAGCCCAAGAGCGTACGAGGCTTCTTTTCTCGACGGAGCGCGGCTTGTGGGTGCCAGCGCCAATGCACGATGGACCGGTGATTGGCCGGGGTGTCACAATGATATTGCACAAATGGCCAGGAGTCCGGCCCGACCACATCGAGGAGATAAAAGGTGAGCTCCCTGCGCACGTCATTCAAGATCTTCGTGGCTCGCTCATCAGTGTGATGGGCTTTGAGTAAAAATTGCACGGTAAACCCTTGCGCGGCGCGTTGCGCAATCAAGGCCACCACCCGGCGAGCCTCCCCGTAGGAGATGCTGACGTAGTCCGCCCCTCGATCCACAACACCTTCGACCCACGCGACTCTCTCTTTCTGACCAAGCCGCATCCTCGCATTACCCCTTCGAGATGCGGGTGGAGGCCGCACCTCGGTACGTAATACGCCCTTGCGTCAGGTCGTAGGGCGAGAGCATCATCTGCACCACGTCCCCTTCCAGAATCTTGATGGAAAACCGGCGCATTTTGCCAGAGACGTAGGCGAGCACTAAATGTCCACCGGCGAGTTCCACACGAAAGCGCGAGTTGCGCAACCGCTCGATGACTTTCCCTTCAACTTCGATCGCTTCTTCTTTGGCCATGCGTCCTCCTGATTGTCCACGAAAGCAAAAGCCGCGGGCCAGCCATGCGCAGCCCCGCGGCTCATTGAGACTGAAGGACTCTTTTACTTTAACAGACTTTCACCAGAGTAGCAATCGGAATCTCGTCGAGGAAATCGCGTAGACTTGAAGTGGCGGGGACAGACGAACGCAACACCCCCACCGATGTGAGGGAACGATGGGCGCACGTCAAGTGGCCTTCCAGCGTCGGCGCACCTGCCGAGGGCTGCGGGACATCTGACGTTACGAATGTTGTACAAAGAGATGCCCGACGAGGTGCTCGGCAAGAAACGCGATCGCGCGGAGTTCCGCCCAGGCGATGGGCGCTGGCGGCCAACGGCCCGCGAGAAACCCGATATGCCCACCTGCGGCCGTAAACGCCGCCGTCAGAAACGGGTTCTCTGACACCGCCGCTCGAGGCAGGGCTGCGGCGGGGAAGAAGGGGTCATCTTCCGCGTTGATCAGTAGGGTGGGACGACGGATGCGAGAGAGAAACGGTGCCGAGCTGCACGCCGTCCAGTAGACCGTCGCGTCCGCAAAACCATGAACGGGCGCGGTCACCAGATCGTCGAACGCTGCCAGTGTCCGGACGGCTCGCAGGGCGCGTCGGTCCACCAAGTTCGGATAGCGGGCCAGCTTCTCAAACGTCTTGCGCTTAAGACTACTGACCAGACGCTGTTGATACACTCGACTAAACCCCTGCCCAAGCGCTTGCACGCTGGCGGCCAGATCAAACGGCGTGGAAATCGCCACCGCCGCTTGCACCTGCCTCGGCAAGGCCTCGCCCTGCTCACCCAGATATTTCAGGAGCACGTTGCCTCCCAACGAGATTCCCACGCAGACCAAAGGGCTTGACGGATGGCGCGCCTGCACATGCGCGATGACCCAGGCCAGGTCTGCGGTATCGCCACCGTGGTACGAACGACGCAGGCGGTTGGGCTGCCCGCTGCAGCCGCGAAAATTAACCGCCACGCCACCCCACCCGCGCCGGCGCGCTTCGTGCAACAGGCCCAGGACCGCGGTCGCGCGCGAAGAACTTTCCAAGCCATGCCACACGATGAGACGCGGCGCTGACGCACCGGCGGCCAACTCATCGATGTCAAGGAAATCACCATCCGGCAGCTCCCATCGCACGCGGGCAAGCCGCACCGAAGGAGCTGGACGCAATGTAGAGCCCCAGATCGTCTGCAGATGGGCGTTGCGACACCACCACGCCGGCTCAAAGGCCACCTCGTGAAGCATTCGCCTTTCGTCACCCACCAACACCTTTGTGGGTTCCATCGGAGAGATCCTATCTGCGATTGCTCGTACGTCGTTAGTCTAAATGAGGAAGCCAACCACGGAAAATTCGTGGCTGGCTGCTTCTATCCGCAAGGCATCAGAACGAGATCGACGGGACGATGATCGAACTGAGCCGAAATTCCCCGAACGGCGCTCAGACACTCGGAGGCTGCGCTGACGTCTCGGCGTCCTGTTGCTTTTTTCTCTCCGCTTTGCGCTGCCGTTTCGCTGCTTGCTTTTGTTTCTTCTCCACATCCTTTCTTCGCTTTTCAAATTGATAGTTCACGTGTGCCATCTCGTATCCTTTCTGCCATTAGTCATCCTCGCTGCGCACGTCAATGTGCGCGCGGCCCTCAGCGTTCACGCGAATCCGAAACTGCATGGGTGTGCAGCACACCTGGCAGTCTTCGATGCCGTCCTGCTGGCCCGCTGAATCGTCGACGGTGATCTCAAGCGATTTCCCGCAGTACGGGCAGTGAAGATGTGCAGATGCCAACGGGTCCCTCCTGCGCCGATCCCTTCACTGACTCGTTGACGTGCTGTCGACTCCACGCGCAGCCACGATGGCGCTACAAGGTGGTGGCCCAACGATCTCGCTGTTCTCGCTTGGCCTGTTGCTTCTCTTTCATGGAGCGCTTGGCTTTTTTCTTGACGTTCTTTTTCGCATCCCGTGATTTTCCCATTCCAGCCTCCTTCTTTTGGCGTCCATGACGGCGGCCTAAGCGAGAACGCGCCGGTGTTTACGGCTGCTCCTCTTCCACTTCAAACTCGATCTTGCACAGCTCGCAGGTGTAGACAGACATTTCGTGGCGGAGCCTCAGCAGGCGTGTGCGCGTCTGGCCGCACTGCGGGCACATCACCGGCAGCCGCCAAATCGCCGGCTCATCAGGCGGCAGCTCGCCTTCCTCGAAGAAGTCCTCACCCATTGCGGTGATCATGCCAGTGGTCTCCAGCGGCCAAGCAAGTGAACGTGCGGAACCGTCCTCTGCGTTCACGCCTTCGTCACTGCTGGTGGCGGAAATGGACAAACACCCGACCGAAGTTTTTATCGTCCTTTTCGAGGCGGTGATAGAGCCGCTTGATGTCTGGGCGCGCCAAAAATCGTAGGACGTGTTTCTTGAGCTGTCCACTGCCCTTCCCGGGGATAATTTCTACCAGCTCAAGCCGTTTCGAGACCGCGTGCGCCATGGCCTGCTCCAGCGCCGCTTCGATGGCGCCGCCGTTGCTATAGATCGCGTGCAAATCGACCTTCAGTCTGCCCATGAGGATCGTGCGGAGGCCTTCCAAGCGTAGCCGCCTCGGTGAGACGAGGCGGCCTTGTCTAGGACGCCTCCGGATGTCACGCCAACGGACTTATGCATCCTCGCTACGCGCTTCAATATTTGGTTCGCCTTCATCCCCAATGCGAATACGGAGCTTCATCGGTTTGCAACACACCTGGCAATCCTCGACGTATTCCTGATGACTCACTGAAGCATCAATGACGATCTCAAGCGGCTCACCGCAATAGGGGCAGTTAATATGCGCGGACTCCGAAGGGTTTATGGGTCGTTCTCCTCCCAGGAAGATTATACGCCTCTGAAGAGGGTTGGCCGCTCTTTCGGTTCGGCACACCAGCCTCATGTGATGCTGCGGTTGCAGCGCTCGCAGCGATGAATGACGAACCTAGGTCGTTTGGAGATGTCTCCCGACAGGCTCAATCCCTGAGGTTGACGTGGCGGGCGCATTGATCCTACGGTTCGCCTGAATCAGCAGTCGCTTCTTTAACCCGAAGGCCAGCGCATCAATCGCCGTGCGCGCCAATTGCCATTCTGCCTGCAATGTGCCATCACCATGCGGAGGCTGGCTCCACCCGCCCCCTTGCGGAGCCCCTGTGTCTTCGAGTAGCGGAAGGAACAGTCGCACGACCGCGCCCTTCCGGACCACCAGGTTGTGGACGCGCGTCTGTGGTCCAGGGGAAATTTCGCACGCGAGAAATTCGTCGTCGGCATCTTGGTGTTCCGTCGCACCCCCATGGCGTCCGGTTAGAAACTGTCCGATGCGTCGAGCTACCTCGTCCTTGCGTAAATCCACCGTGAGGACATGGTCGCAGCCTGTGATCAACACGATCTCTCTCTGTGGGGATGTAAGTCCGCGGTACATCACGGTGACATTGCGGATGCTAAACAAGCTGTCTTCGAAGCTGTGGATCATCAAGGTCGGACACCGAACGCGCGCGAGCGCGTCGATGGCAACGCGCTGGAGCCGACGGAGCTCCCGCATCGTGCCGACGTACGTCCGAAAGGTCCCGTACTCCTTCGTCTGACCGCGGATGGATGCCGCGACGGCTTTGGCGATTCGCTGTTGCAGCCTGGGATTTTTCAGTCCATACGGAGGCCGCTGTGTCCAGTAGCCATGACGTCTCAGCCACGGCACATGAAGCGCGAGGGGCAGCAGAAACCTGGTCCACGGCATGCTCGGGCCCGGCACTCGAAAACCGAGGTCCGGTGCGAGGCTGACGAGCCCCTGCACCTTCTCTTCCTCACCCGCCAACAACAGGCCAAGCAATCCCCCGACGCACAGGCCGACGATCACCACCTCATCGCACGTCCGTGCCAACTCGCGCAACTCACGCCGCAGCCCATCGCGCCAATCCTGCCAAGTCGTGGCGAGCAGTTCTGTGTGGCCAACCCCATGCCCGGCCATCAGCGGGACGGCGGTCTGATAGCCCGCGCGCCGAAAGAGTTTGTCCAGTGGCGCCAATTCTGTCGGACTGCCGGTCAGTCCGTGAATGAGAAAGACGCCGGTGCGATTCGGGTGCCACGTGTGGGGAGCGTCCATGGAGAATGCCTGGTCTGGCGTGCCCTGGGACGTTAGGATGCGCGCAACGGGAGTGATGCGGTCGTCGATCTGTTGCCCTCAGCCAGTAAGGCGGTGAGGGTGCGCTGGATACTCGTAAAGTGCTCGAATGGCTCGCAGGGGATCTGCTTGGTCCGACACAATGCGAGGAGCTGGCCTTTGGCGAAACAGTGGTCGGCCCTAGACGCCCAACACAGATCGCTAAGTCCGTCTCCAATGATCACACGCCGGGGTGATGTGTGGTTGAGGACCTGGCACTTACACAACCCCTCTCGACAGTCAAGATCGCGCGGTGGGTGAGGAAACGTCACGGAGCACCTTCCGTCCACACCGATGACCAGATGATTGGCCCAGATGGCCTCGACAGGAACGCGCTCCCTTGCCAAGAGCCACTCAATGACTCGATCGAGCCCATCGCTGACGATCGCAAGCGGAATAGCTTCGGACACGCACCACGCGGCAAATCCCGCAAAGGTGGAATCGAGTGTGACCGTCTGGAGTACGCGCTCAACCGCTGACCAGTCCCCACGAATGAGCGACACCTGTCGCGCGAGGCAGTCACGGCTGCCCATGCGCCCCTGTTCCCACTCGGCCTCGATGGCCGCCCATGCCGGGTCGGCGAGTGCGGTCAGCAGCTCTTTCACCACGTCACGGGTCGTCACGGTCCCGTCAAAATCGCAGAACACCGTTAACGCTGGCCGCGTCATGTTTCGTGCACACACTCCGTCAGCAGCGTATCGAGCAGTTCGTACGCGAGATCCATCTCCTCCTCGGTAATGTGGAGCGATGGCGCCAGGGCGATCACATGCTTATCATATCCGCCGACATCCAGCACGAGCCCTCCTGGTCGGCCATTGATCCGCAGGTGGCCGTCCAAGCCACGCTCGACAATGCGATGCGCCAGCGCACGATTCGTGGTCGTCCCATCAAGCTGGCACAGCTCCATGCGCAAGGCCAGACCGAGTCCATCGACATGCGCAATGACCGGGTGCTTGGCTTTGAGCGCTCGCAAAAGTCTCAGGAAGTACGCGCCCTTCTCCTGCACGCGCTGCTCATAATTACCTTCTGCGAACACGTTCATCACTTCAAGCCCGGCTGCGGTGCCGATCGGGTTGGAGGCAAACGTCGAATGGGTCGTTCCCGGCTCGAACTGCTCCGGGTTGATGAGCCCCTCCCGCGCCCAAATACCAGAGAGCGGATTGAGGCCGTTGGTGAGCGACTTGCCGAAGACAATGATGTCTGGCACGACAGCAAAGTGCTCGATGGCCCACAGCGTGCCGGTCCGATAAAACCCGACCTTCACTTCATCGTCCACAATCAAGATGCCGTGGGCCCGGCAAATCTCGGCGAGACGGGAAAAGTACTCTTTGGGCGGAATGACGTATCCGCCCCCGGTCCCCTGGATCGGTTCAAGGAAGAGCGCGCCAAATTCTGCTCGGCCGGTTTTCGGATTCCACCACCCGGTATACTCGTGGTCAAATTTCCGCGCAACCTGGTCGATCCCCAAGAAGCAGCATCGCTGCCGATCTCGCGGCTCGCCAAAGGGACATCGCGTACAGTGAGGATAGGGAAGAAACTCCGCTCGATCACTGAATGTACCAAAGGGCTCACGATAGCGGTAGGAGGAACTGATTGCCGAGGCCCCCAAGGTCCGGCCGTGATAGCCCCCCTCGAAGGCGAGCATGTGTTGCCGCCCAGTGTACTTGCGCACGAGTTTGAGCGCATCTTCGATCGCTTGCGCGCCCCCCACGTTAAAATGGACCCGCCCCTTGACACCAAATCGCTTCTCCGTTTCCTCGACAATGCGGCTTGCCAGCTCGATCTTCTCACGATGCAGATATTGCGAGCCGAGCTGCGGCAGCGTATCCAACTGGCGCTTCACCGCATCAATGACCCGAGGGAAACCGTACCCGAGGTTCACGCTGGAGTGCCACATTTGCAGGTCCAGGTAGGCTCGCTCCTGGGAATCGTAGAGAAAACTCCCCTGGCAGCGCGCGAAGAGTTTAGGGTGAGCCGCGTAGTGGACCGTATCGCCGTACGAACAGACTTCGCGCTCTCGGGCAAGCAAGGCGGCCTCTTCACTGGCAGCAGGCGGCCGGGGAGTGGGTGGCGTGGCACTCACATCAGTGCGCAAGAACAGGTCATTCGCTTTCATCGGGAATCTCCAATCCGATCGTCCACTGGCAACATAGCATACCACAGACATCCTCGAGGGACACGATCAGGCATCAACCGGATGCGATCCGCCGGACAGCCGTCACGCTGGGGATCGTAACCCGAGAACACTAAGTTGCTATCCGCGTCGTCGGACACGACTGTGTGAGGAAAGTTGCGACGCGGGGTGGTGCTCGCCTCGGCCACGACGGGGCGTTATTCCAACTGATTCGGCGACTTGGCAGCGCTTCTTGGTGGAGTTTAGGGCGTGGTGTGATTCGAGGAGGCCGGAACCTTATTCAAGGGCTTTCGCTCTGCGCGCCTGAGGGAGTGAGACGACGCTGGCTACAGTCCTACGCTCCTCTTGTCACCTACAAGTTACTTCAACTCAACAAGAATCAGTTCAAGCGGTGTGCGTTCGAGGTTCTCAGGCGCGTGCGCGAAGGCGGCCGACCACGCGGTCTGCCCAGCCTTGCCTCGCACTTCCTGCGAGGTGCCGTCAGGAAAGATGAAGCGGGCGTGCGCATCCGTGAGGAAGACCTGGACGGCATTCGGGTGGCTGTGCATGGCCGATGTCTCGCCCGGACCATACGAAACCCGGAGCACTCGCACCTTGTCATTCTCAAACTCGATCTTGTAGTGCTGTGGGTCGGCCTTAACCGAATCCGGGATGGTTGTGGTCGCTGTCTGCGGCATGGCTCCCTCCTGTGATGAGACGTGCGGCTACACGATGGGCTTCTTTCGCTCCGTTGCCCTCCAGCTGCAACGAAGTTGACACGTTATGGTAACCCCGCCGATGACAAATAACAACGGGGTTCTTTCGATTAGGACTAAGGATGAAAACGGGGACGACGGGACGATTGTAGAACTCAAGACGTGCCCTGGGCCGGAACCCCACCGGTTCCGGCACCCGTGGAGCCCCGACCATCAGGGTCGGGACGGAATGCCGGACGCGGCGGGCGTCAGGCTTCGGCCCTGATGGCCTTCGCTGCGCAGGTGACCTTCCCCCATTCATTGGGCCACCGGCAAGTAGAGTGTTTGGGTGGCTTGGTCGTGTGAAAGCAGCTCGGTCTTGGCGAACTCGGCTGGTGTGAGGTCGCCCAGCGAGCTATG
>Ga0209515_10003142_pt1 | contig 24107 bp, 29 predicted proteins | sample Subgroupgradi54m_FD_187454 | JGI IMG/M metagenome (GOLD analysis project Ga0209515, IMG submission 187454) | Subsurface groundwater microbial communities from S. Glens Falls, New York, USA - GMW60B uncontaminated upgradient, 5.4 m (SPAdes)... ... | reverse complement strand
GGCGGGCGGGCCGCATCGTCACGATCTCCTCGATCTTCGGCAAGACGGGTGGCTCTGGGTACGTGACGGCGTACGCGGCGTCGAAGCACGGGGTGCTCGGCCTCACGCGCGCGCTCGCCGCGGAGCTCGGCTCGCAGGGCTACCCGGGGATCACCGTCAACGCCGTCTGTCCGGGCTACGTGCGGGCGGGAATGGGCGTGGCGCTCCAGAGCACCAAGGCGGGGCCCGTGCCTGGCGAGGAGATCTTCGACCGCTACTACCGGCGGCAGGTCCCGCTCCGCCGCATGATCGAGGCCGACGAGATCGCGGGCGCGGTGGTGTTCCTGGCGCTGCCCGAGTCGGGCGGGATCACCGGGCAGGCCCTGAACGTGGACGGCGGGTTCTTCATGTCATGATGGATGGAGGACTCGTGAACGAATCGGCGCCGCCGGTGACCGGTGGGGGGTGTCGGGGCGGAGCGGCGCTCGCTCCCCCCGACGTTGACTGACAGGAGAGCACGATGGCGTCGGTACTCTACGCGCAGAAGGACAAGATCGTCACGATTACCATCAACCGCCCGGAGGCGATGAACGCGATCGACCCCGAGACCCACCGGGCGCTGATCGAGGCGTGGACGCGCTTCCGCGACGACGAGTCGGCGTGGGTCGCGATCCTCACCGGCGCCGGCGACAAGGCGTTCTCGGCGGGCGCGGACCTCAAGAAGCTGATCCCCACCGTGTTCACGAAGGACGGGCAGGGGCGCGGGCGCCATCACCACGACCCCGGGCTGGGCGGCATCACGCGGGGCCTCGAGATCTGGAAGCCGATGATCGCGGCCGTCAACGGCCACTGCCTGGCCGGCGGCCTCGAGCAGGCGCTGGCCTGCGACCTCCGCCTCGCCGCGCCCCACGCGACCTTCGGGCTCACGGAGACGCGCTGGGCCATCATGCCGGGCGCCGGCGGCACGCAGCGGCTGCCGCGCGCGGTGCCGCTGGCGAAGGCCATGGAGATGATCCTCATGGCCCAGCCGATCACGGCGGAGGAGGCCTACCGGATCGGCCTCGTCAACAAGGTGGTTCCGCTGCCGGAGCTGATGCCGACGGCGATGGCGTGGGCCGAGACGCTGTGCGAGCGCGGGCCCCTGGCGGTGCGGGCGGCCAAGGAGGCTGTGCTCCGCGGGCTCGCGATGCCTCTGCCCGACGGGCTCCGGCTCGAGGCCTTCCTCTCCAACACCCTGCGCGGGACCGAGGACGCCGTCGAGGGCCCGAAGGCGTTCGCGGAGAAGCGCCAGCCGAGCTTCAAGGCGAGGTGACCGCGCGCCCGTGACCGTCGATGAGCTGCTGCGGACGACGCGCGAGCGCCTGCCGGGACGGCCGCGCCGGGTCGTCACCGAGGGCGCGCTCGTCCAGGCCGCCGTGCTCCTGCCCATCCTCGACCGCGGCGAGGCTCACATCGTGTTCGCCAAACGCAGCGAGGGCGTCGCGCACCACCGGGGACAGATCGCGTTCCCGGGCGGCACGGTGGCGCCGGGCGATCCGTCCGCGGCGGCGGCGGCGCTGCGGGAGTGCGAGGAGGAGATCGGGCTGCCGCGCACGGCGGTGGAGCTGCTGGGCGCGCTCGACGACACCGAGACCTTCGCCACCCGGTTCGTGATCACGCCCTTCGTCGGGCTGATCACCAGGCCGGTGGCCTTCCAGCCCGACGGGCGCGAGATCGAGAAGGTGATCGAGGTGCCGGTGGGGGCGCTGCTCGAGGCGGGGCGCTTCCGCGTGGAGGAATGGGAGCGCGGCGGGGTGCGGCGGCCGGTCTACTTCTTCGACTACGAGGGCGAGACGATCTGGGGCGCGACGGCGAGGATCCTGAAGCAGTACCTGGACCTGGTGCGGGAGTGACGCCCGACGCGCGAGTGGGGCTCTGCGCCACCTGCGCGCACGCCAAGCCGGTCACCTCGGCCCGGGGCTCGACGTTCTGGCTCTGCGGCCGCGCCGCCGAGGACCCGCGCTTCCCGAAGTACCCCCGCCTGCCGGTGCTGCGCTGCCCCGGCTTCGAGCGCCGGGCCTAGACTAGCAGCCCGTGGTGGAAGTCGCCGATTTCGTCAGTCTGAGGCGGAGCCTCGTTAGCCCTTCGCCCCCTGCTTCTTGGCGTGCTTGAAGAACTCGACCTGGCGCAGGCACTTCTCGGCCTCGGCCTTCGTGTCGTAGGTGCCCGAAGCTCCGGCCCGTCTTCTCGGATGGCACCACGTACGTGCGACCCTGCTTCTTGATCATCGCGGGCGCCTCCCGCTCATGGCCACCAGAGGTACATGAAGCGGGGCCCGATCCCGCCCATCAGCGTCATGAACTGGCTCAGCGCGCCCTCGATCCGGGGCTCCGAGGACGCCGCCTGGGCGTAGTAGGTCGCGCGGTACTCGCGCGGCCGGTGGTAGACCACTACCCGCGCCTCCTGGACTCCGGCCGCGCGCCTGGCCGAGGTGATCGCGTCCGGCATGTAGCCGATCTGGTCGATCAGCTTGCTGGCGAGCGCCTGCTCGGCGGTGTAGATGCGGCCGTCGGCGAGCTGGCGGACGGTGTCGAGCGGCAACGTCCGGCGCTCCGCCACCTTGGCCACGAACTGCCGCTGCAGCTCGTCGATCACGGACTGGAAGATCGCCTGCTCGTCGGGCGTGATCTGGCGGAAGGGGCTCCCCATGTCCTTGTGCGGCCCCGACTTGATGGCGGAGGCGGAGACCCCGATCTTCTCGAGCAGCCCCTGGCCGTTGACGGTGAGCATGATGACGCCGATCGAGCCCGTCACCGTGGTCGGGTGGGCGACGATGACGTCGCCGGCGAGCGCCACGTAGTAGCCGCCCGACGCGCCCACGTCCATCATCACCGCGACCACCGGGATCTTCCGGCGCTCCTTGAAGGCCTCGATCTCCCGGTAGATGATGTCGGACGCCGTCACTGTCCCCCCGGGGCTGTTGATGCGCACCACCAGGGCCCGGACGTCGTCGTCGGCGGCGGCCTTCTTCAGCTCCTCTCGGATCCGCACGAGCGTGGGGACCTTGGGGGTCTGGGCGCCGAGGCTGAGCGTGGGCGAAGCGGCCTCGTCGCTGATGAAGCCGGAGAGGTCCATCAGAAGGATCTTGGCCGTGCCCCGGCCCTCCACCGTCTCCTCGGTCAGGGGCCGGATCCGGGGCGTGAGGTCGACGGAGATCACCGAGCAGCCGGCCAGCGCGAGTCCGATCACGAGGGCGAGCGCGATGAGTCGCATGGACTCTAGTATACGCGGCTTGTCAGGCCCCACGCCTGTCGGGCATAATTCCCCGGGTTCCTCATCTCCGTGGAGGTGTCGCGTGTCCGGCCCCCTGGAAGGCGTGCGTGTCATCGACCTGTCGCGTATCGTGGCCGGGCCCCTCGCCACCCAGATCCTGGGCGACTACGGCGCCGAGATCATCAAGATCGAGCAGCCGGGCACGGGCGACGACAGCCGCGGCTGGGTGCCGCCGAAGGCGCCCGACGGCTCCTCCGCCTACTTCTTCTCCATCAATCGCAACAAGAAGTCGGTCACGCTCAACCTGAAGCACCCGCGCGGCAAGGAGATCCTGAAGGCGCTGGTGCGGCAGGGCGACGTGGTGATCGAGAACTTCAAGCCGGGCACGATGGAGGACCTGGGCCTCGGCTACGACGTCCTCCGCGAGGTCAACTCCCGCGTCGTCTACTGCGCCGTCTCCGGCTTCGGCAACTCCGGGGCCGACCGCGAGCGCGCGGGCTACGACTCGATCCTCCAGGGCGTGAGCGGGCTCATGTCGATCACCGGCGAGCGCAGCGGGCGGCCGGTCAAGGCGGGCGTGGCGATCGTCGACGAAATCACCGCGCTCTACGCCCACGGGGCGATCCTCGCCGCCCTGCGCCACCGCGACCGCACGGGGCGGGGGCAGCGCGTGGACCTGAGCCTCCTCGAGTCGGGCGTGGCCACGCTGATGAACGCGGCGATCGCCTACCTGATGGCCGGGGCCGTGCAGGGGCGGTGGGGCAGCGCCCACGAGACCGTGGTTCCCTACCAGGCCTTCCGCGCGGGCGACGGCGGCTACCTCATCGCGGGCTGCGGCAACGAGCGGCAGTGGAAGAACTTCTGCAAGGTCATCGGCGCGCCCGAGTGGGCCCATGACCCGCGCTTCGACACCAACGGCAAGCGGGTGGAGCGGCGGGAGGAGCTGGTGCCGCTGATCGAGGCGCGGCTGGCCGCCGAGAGCCGCGACCACTGGATCCGCGAGCTGGTGGAGGCGGGGCTCCCCGCGGGCCCCATCAACACGATCGACCAGACGTTCGCCGACCCGCAGGTCCTGCACCGCGGCATGGTGCAGGAGGTCCAGCACCCGACGTGCGGGAGCGTCCGCCTGGTGGGCATCCCGGTGAAGTTCTCGGACTCGCCGGGCGAGATCACGCTGGCCCCGCCCCTGCTGGGGCAGCACACCGCCGAGGTGCTGGGCACGCTGCTCGGCATGTCGCCCGACGAGATCGACGATCTCAAGCGCCAAGGAGTCGTCTGATGAGCACCGCCGCGAAGGCCAAGTACATCGTGACACCCGGCGACGTCCCCGCCTACTCACCGCCGCTCCACTCCGGGACGGTGAACCGGCGGCTCGTCGGACGCGACGTCAACGGGTCACGGTCCGTGGAGGTCGTGCTGGGCGTCGTGGAGCCGGGCGGACTGGCCGAGCGCCACACGCACGAGGTGGAGCAGGCCATGTACGTCCTCGACGGCCGCGCCCTCGTGGAGGTCGACGGCGACGCGCGCGAGTGCGGGCCGGGCACCGCCTGCTTCTTCCCGCCCGGCGTGGCTCATCGCGTGGAGTCGCTCGGCCCGGGGCCGCTCCGCGCCCTGGTCATCTACTCGCCGCCGCTGGAGCGCTCGACGGCGGCGCAGCCGTTCAAGCCGGCGTGAGGGGCCCGTGCTGACTTTCGATCAGGTCGAAGCGGCGCAGCGACGGCTGGTGGACCGCATCCACCGCACCCCGGTGGTCACCTGCCGCTCGTTCGACGATGCCACCGGCTTTCACGTGTTCTTCAAGTGCGAGAACCAGCAGCGCGCCGGCTCGTTCAAGATCCGCGGCGCCCTCAACAAGCTGCTGACGCTGTCGGCGGAGGAGCGCGCGCGCGGCGTCGTCGCCTACTCCTCGGGCAACCACGGCCAGGGCGTGGCCCTGGCCGCCCACATGGTGGGCACCACGGCGGTGCTCTGCATGCCGACGGACGCCCCCGCCCTCAAGGTCGCGGCGACCCGAGACTACGGCGCGCAGATCGTCTTCTACGACCGGCAGAAGGACGACCGGGAGGCGATGGCGCGGAAGATCTGCGCCGACAGCGGGCGCGTCCTGGTGCCGCCCTACGACGACTACGCGGTCATGGCGGGGCAGGGGACGGCCGCGCTGGAGCTGCTGCAGGACGTGCCGTCGCTCGACGCGCTGCTGGGCCCCGTGGGCGGGGGCGGGCTCATGGCCGGCTGCGCCACCGCGGCCACGAGCCTCTTCCCGGCCATCCAGATCTTCGGCGTCGAGCCGGACACCGCCAACGACACGTTCCTGTCCTTCCAGAAGGGCGAGCGCATCCGGATCCCGCCGCCGCCCACCATCGCCGACGGCGTGCGCGTGCTCATGCCGGGCGAGCTGACCTTCCCCATCCTCAAGGACAAGGTGAGCGAGATCCTGCTCGTCTCGGACCAGGAGATCGTCGAGACGCTGCGCTTCCTGCTCTTCCGCGCGAAGGTGCTCCTCGAGCCGACGGGCGCGGTGGCCGCGGCGGCCCTCTTCGCCGGCAAGGTCCCGCTCGAGCGCGGCGCCCGCGTCGGCGTCATCCTTTCCGGCGGCAACGTCGACCCCGAGCCGCTGGCGAAGATCATCCAGTCGCAGTAGTCGGCCCTCGCCTCCGCACGATCACCGCGAGTGGAACTCCGGGATCACGGCTTCGGCGAGACGGGCGACCTGGTCCAGCACCCGGTCGGGCGGGCACATCGGGCGGAGGACGAACTTCGAGGCGCCGGCCTTCACGTACTCCTCGAGCCGCGCGGCCACGGCGGCGGGCGGGCCGAAGGCGGTGCAGGCGGCGAGCGTGGCGTCGTCCACGCGGTTCCGGGGGATGAAGGGCTCGGCCGCGGCGCGGGCCGAGCGGCCGTCGTCGTCGAGCCCGAAGTAGACGAGCGCGCCGAAGTGGTCGGCCGGGACCTCGCGCCCGGCCTCGCGGGCGAATGCCTGCGTCCTCTCCACTCCGGCCGCGAGCTGGGCCGGCGTGATGAAGGACGGGATCCAGCCGTCGCCGAGGCGGCCGGCCCGGCGCATCGCCGCCTCGCTGTTGCCGCCGATCCAGAGCGGGAAGGGCTTCTGCACCGGCTTCGGCAGGACGGTCACGCGCTCGAGGGTCCAGAACTCGCCCGCGAAGCTGACCTCGTCCTGCTCCCACAGCAGCCGCATGATCCGGATCGCCTCGTCGGTCCGCCGCCCGCGCTCGCGGAACGGCACGCCCACGGCCCGGAACTCCCGCTCGGACTCGGCGCCGATGCCGACGGCGGGCAGCATGCGGCCGCCGCTGAGGTAGTCGATCATCGCCAGCTCGCGGGCGGCGATGACCGGCGCCCGGAAGGGCATCACGAGCACGCTCGGGCCGAACTTGAGGCGCCGGGTGCGGGCGGCGATGGCGGCCATCGTCGTGATGGGCTCGGGGACGACCATGGGCGCCGAGAGCCGCTCGGAGAACCACAGCGAGTCGACGCTCCTCCGCTCGCAGAGGTCGACGAAGCGCCACAGGAACTCCGCGCCGTCGGCCGGCGCGGGCCACGGCCCGGGCATGACGCCGATGCGGTACTTGATCTTCATGCCGGCGATCGTAGCAGACGTTTGACACCCCGCGGGCGCCCATCTAGAATGAACCGCGGTTCAGCATCCGTGATGCGTGATCCCGACAAGCCCCAGCAGATCATCGACGCCGCGATCCGGGTGTTCGCCCGTCACGGCTACTACAACTCCCGCGTCTCCGACATCGCCCGGGAGGCGGGAATGGCCAGCGGCACCATCTATCTCTACTTCAAGACCAAGGACGACATCCTGGTCACGATGTTCCGCGAGAAGATGGCGCGCTGGGTCGAGTTCCTGCGCGCGGCCATCGCCGAGCGGCCCGACGCCCCCGCCAAGATCCGGCGCCTGGTGGCGTTACACTTCACGATGCTCGAGGACAATCCCGATCTGGCCGAGGTCGTGCAGGTCGAGCTCCGGCAGGGCCACAAGTTCTTCCGCGGCGCCTCCGCCCACGAGATCACCGCGTACTTCGCGCTGATCGGCGCCGTGCTGGAGGAGGGGATCGCGGCGGGCCTGTTCCGCGCCGACCTGCCCGTGAAGCTCGCCACCAAGATGCTCTTCGGGGCGATCGACCAGGTGGCCACGTCGTGGGTGCTGGGCAAGCGGCGGTACCGCCTGAGCGACATGGCGGAGGCGGTGGCCGACATCTTCCTCAAAGGAGTCGCGCGCTGATGGCCCACGAGACGCTGCTCGTCACGCGGGAGGAGACCTTCGCCGTCGTCACCCTGAACCGCCCGCCGGCCAACGCCATCAGCGAGCAGCTCGTGCGCGACCTCGACGCGGCGATGACCGAGCTGGCGGCGGACGGCGCGGTGCGATCGGTGATCGTGACGGGGGCGGGGGACAAGATCTTCTGCGCTGGCGCCGATCTCGGCTCGGCCTTCTCCGGCGGCACCGTGGAGGACTTCATCCGGTTCGGCAACGGCGTGCTGCGGAAGATCGAGCGCTTCGGGAAGCCGGTGATCGCCGCCCTGAACGGCCACGCGCTCGGTGGGGGCTGCGAGATCGCGATGGCCTGCCACCTGCGCATCCTGAAGGAGACGGCGCGAATGGGCCAGACCGAGTCGAACCTGGGCATCATCCCGGGCTACGGGGGCACCCAGCGCTTGCCGCGCCTGATCGGCCGGACGAAGGCGCTCGAGTACATGATCCTCGGTACCCAGATCCCCGCGCCGGAGTGCCTGGCCCTCGGGCTCGTCAACAAGCTGTCGAAGGACGGCGAGACGCTGAACGAGGCCAAGGCGATGGCGCGGCTGATCGCCAGGCGGCCCCCGGTGGCGACCCGGCTCATCATCCGCGCCGTCGACGAAGGCCTCGACGCCGACATCGACCAGGGCCTCGCGGCCGAGACGCGCGCCTTCCTCGAGGTGCTGAAGACCGAGGACGCGGGCGAGGGGATCCAGGCCTTCTTCCAGAAGCGCGAGCCGCAGTTCAAGGGGAAGTAGGGCGTTGGACCTCGGGATCGCGGGCAAGGTGGCGCTCGTCACCGGCGCCGCGCGGAGCCTCGGGCGCGCCGACGCCGAGGTGCTGGCGGCGGAGGGCTGCCGGGTGGCGATCGTCGACCTCAACGCGGAGGGCGCGCAGGAGGCGGCCCGGGAGAGCGGGCGGGGCGCCCGCGGCTACGCCTGCGACATCACCGACCGCGCGCAGGTCGCCGACACGGTGGCGCGGGTCGCGCGCGAGCTCGGGCCCGTGGACATCTGCGTCAACAACGCGGGCTTCATCTACACGGTCGCCCAGCTCAAGGACATGAAGGACGAGGACTGGGACCTCAACCTGCGCATCAACCTGACCGGCACATATAATGTGACGAAGGCCGTCTTCCCCGGCATGCGCGAGCGCAAGTGGGGGCGCGTGATCTGCATGGCGTCGATCGCCGGCCTGATGGGCGGCTTCGGGCAGACCGCGTACTCGACGACGAAGATGGGCGTGATCGGGTTCGCCCGGTCGGTGGCGCTCGAGGGCGCCCGCGCCAACGTGACCTCGAACGTGATCGCGCCCGGGATCATCGGGCCCAACGCGACCCTGAGCCCGCTCTTCGACCGGATGGTCAAGCGCGTGGCGATGCAGCGCGAGGGCCAGCCGGAGGACGTGGCGAACGCCATCGCGTTCCTCTGCTCGGAGCGCGCCCGCTACATCACGGGCGCGGTGCTGACGGTCACCGGCGGGATGGACCTGTTCACCTTTTGACCACGGGAGACACGCGATGCCGACAGTCAAGGAAATCTTCGACAACATGGAGAGCAAGTTCCGTCCCGACAAGGCCGCCGGGGTGAACGCCACGATCCAGTACGACATCAGCGGGGAGGGCGGGGGCACCTGGAACGCGGTGATCAAGGACGGGACGTGCAAGGTCTCTCCGGGCCCCGCCAGTAACCCGAACCTCACGCTCCAGATGGCGAGCCAGGATTGGATCGACATGGCTTCGGGCAAGGCCGCTGGCCAGATGCTCTTCATGTCGGGCAAGCTGAAGCTGAAGGGCGACATGGGGCTCGCGATGAAGCTTGGCTCGGTCTTCCAGATCGCGTAGCCAGGCCGCGCACGGCTCCGGCCGCGCGAGGCGCGAGTACTTCGCGTGGGCGGAGCGTCTCTTCGACCTGGCCCGCGCCGCCGAGAAGCCCGAGGCCCTGGCGGGCGTCCGCGTGCTCGACCTGTCGGTCATCATCTTCGGGCCGGCCACCGCGGACTTCCTGGGCGAGCTCGGCGCCGAGGTCATCAAGATCGAGATGCCCGGGCAGGGCGACGTCACCCGCATCCTCGGCGACCGCACCTTCTTCTGGAAGAACGTCGGGGTGGCGTTCTTCGGCATGAACCACTCCAAGTACCACGTGGGGCTCGACATGCACGCGCCCGAGGGCCAGGAGCTGGTGCGCAAGCTCGCGGCGCGCTCGGACGTCGTGGTCGGAGCACGACGACGCGGTGTACGGCCCGATGGTCGAGTACGGGCCCGCGCCCAAGCTCTCCGCGACGCCCGCGCGCATCAAGTGGGCGGGGCGGCCCGTGGGCTTCCACAACGAGCTGGTCCTCAAGCGCGTGCTCGGCCTCGACGACGCCGAGATCCGGGAGCTCGAGCGCAAGCGGGTCATCGGCAAGTGGGCCGACCGCCTCGGCGCCCGGCCTCCCGACGACTTCATCCAGTGATGCGAGGCGGCAGCCGAGCGTTCGGCATCGCAAGCCCCGCGGTAGCGGGGCGTCGCTGGTGTAGAGGGCGCCGGACATGACGGAAGAGCGTCAGGGTTCGTCGGAGTGGATCCAGGCCGAGGAGGACCCGGCGCGAGTCTCGGAAAAGCCCCAGTCCCTCGACGACCTCGTGGTGCTCGACTGCTCGCACGCGCATTACGGCGCGCTCCTGACCGCGACGTACCTCGCCGAGCTGGGCGCGGAGGTGATCAAGGTGGAGCCGCCGGAGGGCGATCCCGCGCGGCGCTGGGGCCCGCCCGACGCTGATCTCCGGGGCGAAGGCCTCGCCTTCGCGGCCGAGGCCCGGAACCGCTACCACGTGACCCTGAACCTGCGCACGCGCGAGGGCCGGAAGCTCCTGCGGGGGCTGGCGGCGCGCGCCGACGTCCTCGTAGAGGGCTTCGCGCCCAACTTCGTCAACAAGGGGTGCTCTGAGAATGGGCCAGGAACGCTTCGCTGACGTCGTCGACCGGTTCACGCGCGGCTACGAGGCCGCCGAGGTCTCGCCCGAGGTGCTCAAGCGGTGGCAGGAGGAGCTCGAGCGCAGCCAGGCCCGCATGAAGAACTTCGCGCGGATGATGACGGACCCCGTCGAGCCCCGCACCGGCCAGACGCCGCGGCAGGAGGTCTACAAGAAGAACAAATCGCGCCTCTACCGGTACGAGTCGACGCGGACGGGCTCCACGCCGCTGCTCTTCGTGCCGAACCTGGGCATCTCGCGCCCGTACATCTTCGACCTGCTGCCGGGCGGCAGCTTCGTCGAGCACATGACGAAGCAGGGGTTCGACTTCTACCTGCTCGACTGGGGCGTGTTCGGCCCCGAGGACAACGACCTCACCGTGGAGGACTGCGTCACCAAGATCCTCCCGCGCATGGCGGCCAAGGTGCTCGAGTCCTCGGGGGCCAGTGAGCTGTCGGTGCTCGGCTACTGCATGGGCGCGCCCATCTCCGCCTGCTTCGTCGCCACCCACCCCGAGGTCCCGGTCAAGAACTTCATCGACATGGCGGGGCCGATCGACTTCGCGAAGGTCGGCCTCTTCGGCCTCTGGCTCGATCCGCGCTTCTTCGACGTGGACCGCTTCGTCGACACGATCGGCGCCATCCCGGCCGACATGGTCAAGGCGGGCTTCAAGCTGCTCAAGCCGACGATGGACCTCTCCACCAGCCTGAACCTCTGGTGGAACCTCTGGAACGACAAGTACGTGGAAGGCTTCAGCGCGCTCAACCGGTGGGCCAACGAGTACGTCGCGTTTCCCTCGGAGTTCTTCCGGCAGTGGGTGCGCGACTTCTATCAGGGCAACAAGCTCTACACGGGCGAGCTCCGGATGGGCGGCCGGCCCGTGCACCTCTCCCGCATCACGTGCCCGGTCTTGGTCGTCGGCGCGAAGGAGGACTACATCGCGCCGCCCGAGTGCGTGAAGGCGCTGCTCGGCGCCGTGGGCAGCCGGGAGAAAGAGTACGTCGAGCTGCCGGGCGGCCACATCTCCCTGATCGCCGGGCGCGGCGCGGCCGTGCACTGCTGGCCGAAGGTGTCGGGCTGGCTGGCGCCCCGATCATGACGCGACGCGAGTTCGTTTGGCGCAAGGCGTCAACCGCGTTACGATAGGAAGCGAGGCGTACCGATGGACACGACGGCAACGAGTCAGCAGCTCTTCGACCTCTGGAAGCGCCAGATCGATGAAGGCACGCAGGCCTGGGCCCGCGTGATGACGGAGGCCGGCGCCAGCGCGAGCCGGATCGATCCGGCGACGTTCTGGCGGCCGCTGATGGACCAGGGGATCAGCACCTGGGCGCGGGTCATGAGCCAGGGGCCGGCCTCGCCCGACTTGATGACGCAGTGGAAGCAGTTCCTCGATCAGTGGATCGAGGCCTGGTCGAAAGCGCTCGGCCAGGCCATGGGCACCGAGGCGTTCGCCCAGTCCCTGGGGAAGTACCTCGACCAGTGGCTGGTGGCCCAGGGGCCCGCGAAGAAGGCCGGGGAGCAGTCGATGGAGGCGATGCTCCAGTCCCTCGGCCTGCCGTCGCGAGCCCAGGTGACGGGCGTGGCGCGCCAGCTCGTCGAGCTGGAGGAGCGTCTGGAGCGCCTCGAGGATGCCATTGCCGCGCTGCTGAAGCAGAAGGACGGCAAGGAGTCCCCATGACCGGGAAGACCATCGCGAAGCTGTCCGAGGGCGACCACGCCGAGCTGACGCGCGTGGTCGAGCACGCCGACGTCGAGGCGTTCGTCGACGCCGTGGGCGATTACAATCCGCTGCATTCCGATCCGGAGTACGCCGCCACCACGATGTTCAAGGCGCCGATCGCGCCCGGCATCTTCACGGCGGGCATGATCTCCGCGGTCATCGGCACCCAGCTCCCCGGTCCCGGGGCGGTCTACCTCTCGCAGGACCTGAAGTTCCTGAAGCCGGTGAAGCCGGGGGACACCATCACCGCGCGCGTCGAGGTCGTCGAGCTGATCCGCGACCGCAACCGCATCCGGCTCAAGACCGTCTGCGCCAACCAGCGCGGGGAAGAGGTGCTGACCGGCGAGGCGTGGGTGCTGCCGTCGAGGCGGCCGATCGTCTTCGAGCCGAAGCCGGAGGCAGCCGCGGCGCTGCGCGCCTGGAGCCTCCAGCCGTGGACGTGGGCGGCCCGCGCGGTGACGCTGTGGGGGCTGGTGAGCCTCTCCGCGCTCGCCGCGCTGACCCCGAGGCAGCGCCGGCGGCCCGACTGACCGCATCGACTCGGGGCTCGGCTCGCGGCGGGCTCGCAACGGCCTCGCCGACGCCGGCTCACCTCGAACGATCGACTCGGGGCTCGGCTCGCGGCGGGCTCGCAACGGCCTCGCCGACGCCGCTCACCTCGAACTACATGAGCAGCCCGCCGTTCATCGAGAGCTCGGCGCCGGTGATGTAGTCGCCGTCGGACGAGACGATGTAGACGACGGCGCGCCCCACCTCCTCGGCCCGCCCGAAGCGCTTGAGCGGGATCTGCTGGAGGAGCCGCTGCTGCACCTTCTCCGGAATCCCCAGCACCATGTCGGTCTCGATGAAGCCCGGCGCGATCGCGTTCACCGTGATGCCCTTGCCCGCCAGCTCCTTGGCCAGCGACTTGGTGAAGGCCGCCACACCCGCCTTGGACGCCGAGTAGTTGGCCTGGCCGAAGTTCCCGATCTGCCCGATCACCGACGTGATGTTGACGACGCGCCCGTATTGCTGCTCGAGCATCTGCTCGACGAAGACCTTGGTGCAGTTGAAGACGCCGTCCAGGTTGGTCGAGAGCACCTTGCGCCAGGAGGCGTGGTCCATCTTCACGAAGGTCTTGTCGGAGTTGATGCCCGCGTTGTTGACGAGGATGTCGAGGTGACCAAACTCCTTGAGCACATGCTGCGCCATGCGGAAGGTGTCGGGATAGTCGCCGACGTCGGCCTGGGCGAGGAGCGCGCGCCGGCCCATCTTGGTGATCTGGTCCGCGCCGTCGCGCGCCGCCGCCTCGCTCGAGACGTAGTTGATGGCGACGTCCGCGCCTTCCTCCGCGAGCGCGAGCGCGATCGCGCGTCCGATGCCGCGGGATGCTCCGGTGACCAATGCCGTCCGGTCCTTCAGCTTCATACCTGAGCCCTCTACTCGTCCGGATATTATTGATGAGCGTGTGATCCGCGCCCACGGACCGCGCCAGTCTACCATGCGTGATCTTGTGAGGCTTGACGCACGGTGTTAGACTCCGAGACGGCCATGGCGTACGTGATCAAGCGCTACTCGAACCGCAAGCTCTACGATACGCAGGAGAGCCGCTACGTCACCCTCGAGGAGATCGAGGAGATGATCCGCGCGGGCAAGGAGATCTCCGTCGTGGACGCCGCCACGGGCGAGGACCTGAGCTCGGTCACGCTCGCCCAGATCATCCTCGAGAACGAGCGCAGTCGACGCGCCGCGTTGCCCTCGGCCTTCCTCCACCAGCTCATCAAGCACGGCGAGGCCTGGCAGGACTTCGCGCAGAAGACGATGAAGTCCAGCCTCGAGGGTCTCGTCTCCAGCCAGCGCGAGCTCGACCGCGTCTTCCGCGACTGGGCGTCGCGCGCGGGCTGGGGACCGCCGTCACCCCGCGGCGAGCGCCGCGAGGAGGCGACGCCCGAGAACGACCTGCGCGAGGAGATCACCCAGCTCCGCCAGAAGGTCCGTCTGCTCGAGGAGCGGCTCGAGAAGCGCGAGTAGGCGGGCCCGGGAAATTCCCGAGCTTTGCGGTCGCCTCGCTGCGCCAGAAGCGCTTCAGAGTCGTAGCGTTCGAGTGCCGGCTTCGCCGGCGCAACGGTGCTGGGGGATGCTCGAAGGGGGCCGTCGAGGCCCCCTTCGATGGTCTCAGGCGGCGGTGTAGATCTGCTGCACCCGGCTCGCCAGCGTCGAGAACGTATCCTGGATCTCCTTGCCGGTTCGCTCGGCGGTGGACTGGATCTGCTCCGCCGTCTTCGTCACGGCGTGGGTGTTGCCCTCGAAGAACCGGATGGCCCGCTGGGCGCCCTCTGTCGACTCCGTGAGCCCCTTCTGGTACCAGAGCATCGGGTCGCTCGGCACCTCGGTGCCGGCCTGGCGCTTCAGCCACCAGGTCTGGCTCTCGCGCAGCGCTTCGACCGCGCCGGCCTGGAGCTCGCCGTAGAGGCGCGCGGTCTCCTTGGCCGCTGTCGTCGACAGGGTGATCAGCTCGCGCATCACCCTCTGGTTCGCCTCGGCCCAGAGGGTGAGGGCCTCGAAGGTCTTGCCGGCCATCTGGCCGAACAGCTCCTGGGACTTCGCCGTCGTCTCCTGCATGGGTGTCTCCTTCTTCGCGTTCTTCGCGTCCTTCGCGTTCTTCGCGTCCTTCTTGGTCGCGGTCGGCCTGGATTGCTTCATGGGCTCTCCTGTTGCCGCCCACAGTAACGCGGCGCGTTATGTGCTGTCAAGCATTTTATTGCACTGCGTCACGGCACAGCCCGTACACTCCTGGAAGCCCGCGGCGAACAAGCCAAATCGGCGTGTTGCGGCGCGGAGGGCCCTGGCCCTCAAGCGAGGACCGGCGGCGAGCCGGTGAGGAGACGGCGATGGCTGACGACACGCTCGCGAAGATGTTCTGGAGCCGGGTCGAGCGCAGCGGCGACCGGTCCGGCCAGCAGCTCAAGCGCGACGGAAAGTGGGAGACGCTCACGTGGCGCCAGCTTGGGGACACCGTGCGCGAGATCGCCATCGGGCTCCTCGCGCTCGGGCGCCAGCGGGGCGAGGCCGTCGCGCTCCTCTCGACCAGCCGGGCCGAGTGGGTCCAGGCCGACTTCGCGATCTTCTCGACGGGCTGTGTCACGATCCCGATTTACCCGACGTACCCCCCGGACCTGATCGCCTACATCGTCAACGACTCCGAGGCCAGAACGCTGATCGTGGAGAACCCGGGCCAGCTCGCCAAGGCGCTCGAGGTCCGCGAGAAGATGGGCGGGCTCGAGCAGATCATCGTCATGTCCGACTACGAGGCGCTCAAGCCCACGGAGTCGGTGCCGACGTGGGAGGGGCTCCGGCGACTGGGGCGGCAGAACCTCGACCGCCTGCGGCCGACGCTCGCCGACCGGGTGGCGTCGCTCGGCGCCGACGACGTCGCCTCGATCGTCTACACCTCGGGCACCACGGGCCCGCCCAAGGGTGTGGTGCAGACGCACGGCAACCACATGGCCACGCTGGCGGCGTCGGCCAGGACGCTGCAGGGGGCCGGCGAGGGCGATGTCCACCTGCTGTTTCTCCCGCTCGCCCACTCGTTCGCGCGCATGGAGTCGTTCATCGGCATCCACCGGGGATTCACGACCGCGTTCGCCGAGAACCTGGACAAGGTGGGCGAGAACCTCAAGGAGGTGCGCCCGCACTTCATCTTCAGCGTCCCGCGCGTGTACGAGAAGGTGTACGCGAGGATCCTCGCCGGCGTGGAGGCCGGCTCGCCGCTCAAGAGGACGATCTTCAACTGGGCTCTCGGCGTCGGGCGGGAGGTGAGCCGCCTCCAGCAGCAGGGCAAGCCGATCCCGCCCGCTCTGGCGCTCAAGCGCCGGATCGCCCACAAGCTCGTCTTCTCGAAGCTCCACGCCGCGCTCGGCGGGCGCCTCCGCTTCGCGGGCTCCGGGGGCGCGCCCCTCGCGCGGGAGATCGCGGAGTTCTTCCACGCCGCGGGCATCCTGCTGATCGAGGGCTACGGGCTCACCGAGACCTGCCCGATCCTCACGTCCAACCGGCTCGAGCGCTTCAAGTTCGGCTCCGTCGGGGTGCCGGTGGCGGGGGTCGAGCTGAAGATCGCGCCCGACGGCGAGATCCTCGCCCGCGGCCCCAACGTCGCCCGGCGCGGCTACTTCAAGCAGCCCGACGCCACCGCCGCGGCCTTCGACGCCGACGGCTGGTTCCACACGGGCGACATCGGCCGGATCGACGAGGAGGGCTTCCTCTACATCACCGACCGCAAGAAGGACATCATCGTCACCTCGGGCGGGATGAACATCGCCCCCCAGAACATCGAGAACGCGCTCAAGACGGACCCGTTCGTCAGCCAGGCCGTGGTCCACGGCGACAAGCGGCCCTACCCGGTGGCGCTGATCACGCTCAACCCCGAGGAGCTGGCCAAGTTCGCCCGGGCCCAAGGCCTGCTGGTGTCCGACCCGGCGCTCCTCGTCAAGCATCCGGCCGTCGTGGAGCGCGTGGGGCGGATCGTGGAGGAGAGGAACGTCGACCTGCCCTCGTACGCGAAGATCAAGAAGTTCGCGGTCCTGCCCGTCGACTTCACCCAGGAGAACGGGCAGCTCACGCCCACGCTCAAGGTCAAGCGGCGGGTCATCGCCGAGCACTACCGCGGCACGCTCGAGGCCCTCTACCGATGACGCCGCTCGCCGGCGCCGTCGCCGTCGTCACCGGCGCCAGCCGGGGCATCGGGCGGGCGATCGCGCTGGCCTACGCCGAGGCCGGGGCGGACCTGGCGCTGGCCGCGCGCTCCAAGCCCGACCTCGAGGAGACGGCGCGCCTCGCGCAGCAGCGCGGGCGGCGCGCGATCGTCGTGCCCACCGACGTGACGGTCTACGCCGAGGTCGAGGCCCTCGTCGAGCGAGCGGTGTCGGAGCTCGGCCGGCTCGACGTCGTGGTGAACAACTCCGGGGTGGCGAAGGTGGCGCCGCTGGCCGAGACGAGCGTCGAGGACTGGCGCTGGATGCTCGACACGAACCTCACCGGCGTCTTCAACGGCTGCCGGGCGGCGGCGCCGCACCTCATCCGCCAGAAGCGCGGGAAGGTCGTCAACGTGGCGTCCGTCCTCGGCGCGGTCGGGCTGCCGGGGTACGCCATCTACTCCGCGACCAAGGGCGGCGTGATCGCGCTCACGCGGACGCTCGGCGTCGAGTGGGCGCGGCACAACATCCAGGTGAACGCCATCGCCCCGGGCTGGTTCGGCACCGACATGACCCATCTCGCGTTCGCCGACTCCCGGATCAGCGAGCGCCTGACCCGCGACGTCCCCATGCGCCGGATCGGACGCCCGGAGGAGATCGGCCCCCTGGCCGTCTACCTCGCGTCGGCGGCCTCGGACTTCATGACCGGGCAGACCGTGTTCCTCGACGGAGGGCACTCGGCCGCATGAAGGCCGCCGTCCTGCGCGCGCCCCGCGACCTCCGGATCGAGCAGAGCGATCCGCCGGTGCTCGCGCCCGACGCGGTCCGGGTACGAGTGTCGATCGCGGGCCTCTGCGGCACCGACTACCGGATCTGGTCGGGCGACCGGCCGGTGCGCTACCCGCGCATCATGGGCCACGAGTTCGTCGGCGTGGTGGAGGCGGTGGGCGCGGCCGTCACCACGGTCCGTCCCGGCGACCGCGTGGCGGTGGAGCCGAACTACTCGTGCGGCGTCTGCCCGCTCTGCCGGGAGGGGAACCGCAACCTCTGCCTCGCGCGGGTCGCCGTCGGCATCGACGTCGACGGGTGCTTCGCGCAGTCGGCCAGCGTCCCCGCCCGCTGCTGCCGGCCCGTGCCCGGGGGCGCCTCGGACGAGCAGCTCCTCCTGACCGAGCCGCTCGCCGTCGTCGTGCGCGCCGTCTCGCGGGGCACGCCGCGCCCGGGCGAGCGCGCGGCGGTGCTCGGTGTCGGCACCCTCGGGCTCCTCGCGCTCCAGGTCCTGCGCGTGCGCGGCGCGCGCGTGCTCGCGCTCGGGCGCACGACCAAGCGGTTCGACCTGGCGCGGGAGCTCGGCGCGGAGGCCACACACCGGATCGGCGACGGCGACCTTGGCGCCGCGGGGCGCGCCTTCTCGGGCCGCGAGGGCGTCGACCTCGTCGTCGAGACGGCGGGCACCGCGGAGGCGGTGGCGCACGCGCTCGAGCTGGTGCGCCCGGGCGGGCGGGTCGTCCTCACCGGGCTCCCCCACGAGCCCACGAGCGTGAGCTTCTTCGGCGTGGTGCGCCGCGAGGTGACGATCCTCGGCTCGATGATCTACCAGGACGAGTTCCCGGAAGCGATGCGGCTGCTCGCCGCCGGCCAGGTCCGGACGCAGCCCCTCGTCACGCACCGCTTCGCCCTCGACGCGCTCGACGCGGCGTTCGCGGCGCACCGGGATCCCGCGTCGATCAAGGTCGCCGTCGTGCCCTGAGCCGGGTCCGGCCGGACCGATCAATCTGGCACGCCTCCCCGCCACCCGGTCCGCCGCCTGACCCCACACGCTCCGCAAGTGCCCGTGACCGCGGGGCTCGCGGGTTGGCACCCTCTTCGCTACCCATGGGACCGTGACCAGGACCGAGCCCCTCGACGATGCGCTGACTCGGCGCCGGCTCCTCCGCGTCCGCCAGGAGCTGCTGACCCGTGCCGCCGTCGCCGCCACCATCTGGGGTCTCGACCTGGTGCTGGCCCTGGGTCATGGCGCGGCGCCTCGGCGCGCGATCGGCGCGCTAGCCCTCGCGGGCCTCCTCCTGAACGGCCCGTACTACCTCGTCGCGCTCACCGGCTGGCAGCTCCGGCTGCAGGCCTACGGCCGCCTGCTGGTCGACGTGATCTTCATCACGATCGGCGTCTACGTGGCGGGCGGGCTCGCCGCCGGCGCCTACGTGGGCGTGTACGCCCTCGTCGCCGTGTACGCCGGCATCGTCTTCTCGAGCGAGGCGTGCCTGCTGGCGACGGCGGTGTCCACCGTCAGCTTCCTCGTGGTGGCGCTCGCCCAGCAGGTCGGATGGCTCGACTGGCAGCCCGGGGTCCCCGGCGACGAGTGGACCGTCGCCGTCTTCAACCTCGCCGTCCTCAACATCGCCGGCGGGATGACGGCCTTCCTGTCCGCGGCATACCGGAGGACGCGCGCGGTGGCGACCGCGATGCGGGCCACGGGCGAGCAGCTGCGGGTCGCCGCCGAGACCTCCGAGCAGCGCATCGAGCACCTCGTCCAGAGCCTCGGCGCGATCGTCTGGGAGGCCGACGCCGCCACGCTCCGGTTCACCTTCGTCAGCCGCGCCGCCGAGACCCTGCTCGGCTATCCCGTGGAGCGGTGGCGGCGCGACCCCGAATTCCTGCCCGCCCGCGTCCACGACGAGGACCGGGCCGAGGTCATGCGGCTGCGCGCGGCGGCGGCCGGGGGCCAGGGCTACGCGTGCGAGTACCGGCTGGTCGCGGCCGACGGCCGCATGGTCTGGGTGCGCGACAACGGTGCGGGTGGTGCGCGACGCGGCGGGGCGCCCGCAGTACTTGAGCGGGGTGATGGTCGACGTGGGCGAGCGCAAGCAGCTCGAGGCCCAGCTCCTTCAGTCGCAGAAGATGGAGGCGATCGGGCGGCTGGCCGGCGGTGTGGCCCACGACTTCAACAACCTCCTCACGGTGATTCTCGGCCACACCAGTCTCCTGCGACGGCGTCCCGCGCTCGAGGGGTCGATGCGGCGGGCGCTCGACCTGATCGAGCAGACGGCCGAGCGCGCCTCGGCCCTGACCCGGCAGCTGCTGGCCTTCAGCCGCCGCCAGATGCTGCAGCCCGAGATCATCGACCTCAACGCGGTCGTCCGCGGGATGGAGCCGATGCTGCGGCTCCTGATCGGCGAGGACATCACCCTGGCGCTGGAGCTCGCGCTCGACCTGGGCGCGGTGCGGGCCGACCCGGGGCAGATCGAGCAGGTCGTCATGAACCTCGTCGTGAACGCGCGGGACGCGATGCCGGCGGGCGGGCTGCTCGTCATCGCGACCCAGAACCGCCACGTCTCGGCGCCCACCCCCGGCCTGGCGCCCGGCCGCTTCGTGACGCTGAGCGTGACCGACACCGGCAGCGGCATGGACCGGGAGACCCAGGCGCACATCTTCGAGCCGTTCTTCACCACCAAGGAAGCCGGCAAGGGGACGGGGCTCGGGCTGGCCACCGTGTACGGCATCGTCACCCAGAGCGGGGGCCAGATCGACGTGGTGAGCCAGGTCGGCCAGGGGACCCGGTTCACGATCTATCTCCCGTCGCTGGCCGACGACGCCGCGGCCTTGCTCCGGCGCCTGAAGATCCCGCGCGCCCACGTGGTGGGCGCCTCGATCGGCGGGACGATCGCCCAGGAGCTGGCGCTCCGCCACCCCCGGCTCGTGCGCAGCCTCTCGCTGGCCTGCACGTGGGCGAACGCCGACGGGCGCTTCCTCCACACGATCCAGTCGTGGATATCGCTCGCCTCCCGCGTGCCCGTCGAGGAGTGCTATCGCCACGTCCTCTACCCGTGGCTCTTCACGCCGGCCTTCCTGGCCGACAAGGCCAAGGTGGAGACGGCGCTCCAGCGCGCGCTCGCCTACCCGCACCAGACCAGGGCCGAGGCCATCGAGCGGCAGGGGCGGGGAATCCTCGACTGGAACGGCACGCGCGTGAAGCGGCTCGGGACGATCCGGGTCCCGACGCTGGTGCTCGCCGGCGCCGACGACATCCTCACGCCGCCCGCGTTCTCCCGCGCGCTGGCGAAGCTGATCCGCCGCGCCCGGCTCCAGGTCCTGCCCGGCGGCCACGCCTTCTTCCTGGAGAACGCGGAGCAGTTCAACCGCGCCCTCGTCGCCTTCCTGAAGGGCGTCCGCGCGAAGTAGCCGCCTACCCCTCGATCGAGTCCGCCGGCCGCGGCGCGCCCTTGTGCTCGGCGTGGTCGTCCTCGATCGTCCACACGCGGGGCCCGAACCGCAGGCGGCGGTGGAGCAGCCGCACCGACCACACGCCGAGCCACGCGCCGATCACGAGCGAGAGGCTCGGGTCGACCCAGTGCCAGGCGAACAGCTTGATGATGAGCGCGCCGACGAGGCCCACGATGGTGAGCGCGCCGTCGGACAGCTCGTGGGCGAGGGCGGCGCGGAACGACCAGTGCGTCTCCGCGGGGTCCTTGAACAGGTAGGCCGTGCCCATGTTGGCGGTCAGCCCGAACAGGGCGAGCAGCATGAACACGGGGTCGGGCGGCTCGTCGGGCACCGACGCGAGCTCGCGGACCGAGGCCACCGTGATGCCGACGGCGACGAGCAGGACGACCGTCAGCACCGCGATGGTGGCGAGGTCCTCGATGCGCTCGTGGGCGGCGGGCCCGAAGTCGCCGTGCGCGTGCCGGTAGGAGATGGGGATCAGGAGCACGCCGAAGATGCCGAGATGGGCGACCAGGTGCACGGCGTCCGCGGCGAGGAACAGGCTGCCGCCCCGCCAGGAGCCGGCCAGCTCCACGCCTGCCGCGACGAGGGTGATGGCGAGCGCGGTCAGCACCGTCCGGGGCGGGATGTGGGAGTGCGCGTGGCGGTGCATGGGCGGCGTTCGCGGGCGGCCCGTCAGGCGAGCTCGCCGAGCGGGGTCGGGGGCGCGCCGACGGCGGCTGCCACGGCGGGATGGACGACGCGGCCGTTCCAGACGTTGACGCCGAGCGCGAGCTCGCGGCTCGCCCGCACGGCGGCGGCCACGCCCGCGCGGACGAGCGTGAGGGCGTACGGCAGCGTCGCGTTCGTCAGCGCGAAGGTCGAGGTCCGCGACACCAGCGCCGGCATGTTGGTCACGCCGTAGTGGACCACCCCGTGCTGCTCGTAGACGGGCTCCACCAGGCTCGTGGGCCGCGTCGTCTCCACGCATCCGCCCTGGTCGACCGCGACGTCGACGATCACCGCGCCGGGCTTCATCGTCTTCACCATCTGCTCGCTCACGAGCACCGGCGCCCGGGCGCCGGTGACGAGGACGGCGCCCACGAGGAGGTCCGCGCGCTGGACCGCGTTGGCGATGTTGAAGCTGTTCGACGCGAGCGTGACGATCCGTCCGTGGAACAGGTCGTCGACGTGCCGGAGCCGGTCGAGGTTGATGTCCAGGATCGACACGTCGGCGCCGAGGCCGACCGCGGTCTTGGCCGCGTTGATCCCCACGGTGCCAGCGCCGAGGACCACGACGTTGCCGTGGGGCACGCCGGGCACGCCGGAGAGAAGGATCCCGCGGCCGCCGTACGCGCGCCCGAGGTAGTGCGCGCCCTCCTGCACGGCCAGGCGGCCGGCGACCTCGCTCATCGGCGTCAACAGCGGCAGGCTCCCGTCCGGGCGCTCCACCGTCTCGTAGCCGATGGCGATGCCGCCCTGGGCCTGGAGCGCGCGTGTCAGCTCGGGCGCGGGCGCCAGGTGCAGGTAGGTGAAGAGCGTGAGCCCCGGCCGCATGCGGCGGACCTCCTCGGCCTGCGGCTCCTTCACCTTGAGCACCAGCTCGGCCTGGCCCCAGAGCGCGTCGACCGGCGCCAGCGCCGCGCCCGCCCGCGCGTACTCCTCGTCGCGGATGCCGCTGCCGAGCCCCGCGCCCGGCTCGACCAGCACGCGGTGCCCCGCCTCCGCGAAGGCCCGCGCGCCCGCCGGCGTGAGGGCCACGCGCTGCTCGCCGATCTTGATCTCGCGGGGGACGCCGACGATCACGGGGTCTCCAGGAAGGCGAGGATCCGCTCCGCCAGTTCCTCGCCCTTGTCCTCCTGGAGGAAGTGGCCCGCGTCGCGGATCACCACCATCGGCCCCGCGATCGGGATCAGCTTCTCGAACACGCGCCCGGCGTGGAGGCCGAGCACCGGGTCCTTGTCGGAGAACATGAGGAGGCAGGGCTTCGTCCAGCGCGCGAGCACCTCGCGGGCGCGGCGCGACTCGGCGGCGCCGGGGTCGTCGGGCGAGATCGGCACCAGCATCGGGAAGGCGTGCACCCCCTCCTTGTAGCGGCGGTCGGGGAAGGGGGCGGCGTAGGCGGCGAGGATCTCGGGCGTCTTCGCCCGCTCCTGCACGAGCCCGCGCTGGAACAACGCGGCGACGTCGAGGTCCTCGGTCCTGGCCACGTACTCGCGCCAGGCCATGAAGCCGGGGCCGGGCGGCTCGCCGGTGCCGAGGGCCGTGTTCATGATCACCAGGCGCGCGAAGCGCTCCGGCATCTCGCCCGCCACCCGGAGGCCGATCAGCCCGCCCCAGTCCTGGCCCACGAGCGTGATCCGGTCGAGGCGGAGTTTCTCCATGAAGGCCACCAGGCTATCACGGTGCATCTGGAACGAGTATTCCGCGCGCTCGGTGAACTTGTCGGACTTCCCGAAGCCGAAGAAGTCGGGGGCGATCACGCGATGGCGCGCGGCCAGCGGCGGGATCATGCGGCGGTAGAGGAAGGACCAGCTCGGCTCGCCGTGCAGGCAGAGGATCGGATCCCCGCGCCCCTCGTCGACGTAGTGCATGCGGGCGCCGCCGATCGTCTGGTAACGCGGCGGGAAGGGGTAGCCGGGGAGATCGCGGAACCGCTCCTCCGGGGTCCGGATGATCGGCATGGCAGTATGATAAGCCCTCGCGACGACGCGAGCGGCCGGGCTCCGGCCGCGCGCGGCCTACTCGGGAGTGGCGAGGCTCAGCGCGGTGAGGACCGCCGCCGCGAGCAGGGACTTCAGGTGCACCGCGCGCGCCTGACGCCGGAGCCGGGCGCGGTCGGCCTCGTCCGCGATCGCCTCGTCGCCGCCGTCCATGTTGCGCGCGCCGCGCGCGGCCAGCGCCACTCAGGTGCCCGCCTGCGCCTGGAACCAGCCGAGCGCGGCGAACCAGAAGGGCAGGAACAGGGCGAGCCGCCAGGCGCGGGGCACCTCGGCGGCGACGAGGCCGGCGAGGGCGGCCAGGGCCACCACCAGCGCGACCGCGGCCGTGAGCCGCCGCTTCCGG
>Ga0209515_10003140_pt1 | contig 24113 bp, 24 predicted proteins | sample Subgroupgradi54m_FD_187454 | JGI IMG/M metagenome (GOLD analysis project Ga0209515, IMG submission 187454) | Subsurface groundwater microbial communities from S. Glens Falls, New York, USA - GMW60B uncontaminated upgradient, 5.4 m (SPAdes)... ... | reverse complement strand
CGACGCCGAGAGTGCGGCGCGGCGAGGACGGATGGGATGGCGCAGGGGCAGGACCCGGCAAACTTGACCATCACCTGCGAAGTCGAGGCGTTGACACCCTGCACGCGCTACGGTACAATCGTGCACACTGTGTCGGCTAGACCGAGACGCCCACGCATGCGTTGGGCCCACCCAACCACCCAGGCATCCAGATGAGCACTAAACGACTCGCCCGTCCGCGCCGACGACGCCCGTCCGCCCGTCCGCGCCTGAAGGCCTTGGCCGTCCACACGGAGGCCCGCGTGCGACCGGTCGTGCGGGGGTTCGCTCGGGCCGGCCCCCGCCGCCTGCGGATCGGGCTGCCGAAGGGCAGCCTCCAAGAGGCGACCACCAAGCTCTTCGAGCGGGCGGGATTCAAAGTCCTCATCAGCTCGCGCTCCTACAGCCCCTCTATCGACGATCCAGAGCTGGAGCCCATGTTGCTGCGCGCGCAGGAGATGTCCCGGTATGTCGAGCAGGGGGTTCTCGACTGCGGCATTACCGGTCACGACTGGATCCTCGAAAACGGCTCCACGGTCGAACGGGTGGCCGAGCTGCTCTACGCCAAACAGACCAGTCATCCGGTGCGGTGGGTGTTGGCCGTGGCCAACAGCTCGCCGATCCGCAGCGTCGCCGATCTGCACGGCAAGCGGATCGCGACGGAGCTGGTCCGCGTCACCAAGAACTTTTTAGCCCAGCGCAACATCAACGCCGACGTGGAGTTTTCCTGGGGCGCGACGGAAGCCAAGGCCCGCGCGGGGCTGGTCGATGCGGTGGTGGAACTCACCGAGACCGGCCAGACGCTCATCGCCAACGGCTTGCGGATTGTCGACACGATCTGTCTGTCCACGACGCAGTTCATCGCCAACCGCCAGGCCCTGACCGACGCCTGGACGCGTCGCAAGATCGACAGCCTGAAGACCCTGTTGCTGGGCGCGGTGGAAGCCGAGGGCAAAGTCGGGCTGAAGCTCAACATCTCGGACCGCCAGCTCAAATCGGTCATGGCGGTGCTGCCGGCGATGAAGCGCCCGACGGTGTCCCAGTTGTGGTCGGCGTCGAAGCAGGGCGAAAAATGGTGGGCGGTTGAAGTGGTGATTGAGGAGCAACAGGTGAAGGCCTTGGTTCCCAAGCTGAAGGACGCCGGCGCCTGCGACATCATCGAATATCCGCTGAACAAAGTGATCCGCTGATGGAGAAAAAATCGGAGCGAGGTGGAGATGCCTAGCGGCAAGAAGCGGAAGCGCCAAAAAATCCGCACGCACAAGCGCAAGAAATTGCGCCGTCGCTTGCGGCATAAGAAGCATTAGAGCCCTGTTCAAAACCTCCCGCGGCTCGCGCGAGGTTTCGAGCGGTGCTCATAGTGCCCTGCCCCGCATGAGGGGGCACGACGAGCCCTGACCCGCAGTGGGGGCAGGGCTGGCCTGACGTGGGGCGGAATGCCCCCTGAGCGGCATGAAGCGTTCAGGGGTGCTGGTCTACAGGCATGCTGAGCGTTGCGAAAACCTTTCGGGTGTCCGCAGGGGTGGTGGCCGTCGTCCTGAGCGCCGGCTGCGCGCACGTGCCGTTGCGGCAGAATACGCAGGCGCAGCGGGCCTCGTCCTACGCCCTGTACATGCGCGGGCTGTTGATGGAGAAAACGTCGCATCTGACCGACGCGCTGGATGCCTACGAGCAGGCGTTGGAGCATGATTATGACTCGCCGTTTTTGTACGTCCGCATCGGCGCCACGCACGTCAAGCTTGGACAACCGGAGCAAGCCCTCAAGAGCTTTCAGCGAGCGCTGAGCCTCGAGCCCACCCAGCAGGATGCCTTGCGGTGGCTGGCGATCCTCTACACTTCGCAGGGACAGATTCAGGAGGCGATCCGGGTCTACGAGCAGTTGATTCAGCAGGATCCGACGGACCGATTCCTCCTCAGCACGCTGGCGGACCTGTACGTGCTCCAGGGCCAGTTGACGAAAGCCGCCGCGCTGTACGAACGGCTCATCACGGAATACGGCTCCTCCGAGCCGCTCCATTTCAATCTGGGGGTGCTCTACGGCCGGATGGGCCAGTATACTGAGGCCCTCCAGCAATTGTCGCGCGCTGCCGAGCTCGCCCCCCAGTCGGTGGAGATCCGAGTGGCCTTAGGACTCACCTACGAGTTGAGCGGGCAGCTGGAGAAGGCGGCCGCGCACTACGAGGACGCCATCCAGTCGGACCCGCTGAATCCGAGGCTCTACCATCACGCGGCCCGAGTGGAAGCCAACGCCGACCATCTCCAGAAAGCGATTCAGCACTACCAAACCGCGCTGGATTTGGTGCCAGACGATTTGGAGGCGGTGGTGGGGCTGGTGCGGTTGTGGATCCTGGAGAAGCGCTTCAGCGACGCCCAGGACCTGCTCGGCGCCAAACTGAGCGCGCTGGGGCCGTCGCCGGAACTCTATCTGGTGCTCGGGTTGCTCTATCGGGAAGCCGAGGCCCAGGAAGAGGCTCTCCGGGCCTTTGCCCAAGCGGTCGCGCTGAACCAGGCCTCCGCGCAGGCGCATTTCTATCTGGCGGCGCAGTTGGAGCGGCTCAACCACAAGCCGGAGGCGCGGCAGGAACTGCGCCGAGTGCTTGCGCTGGACCCCAATCACGCCGACGCCCTCAACTATCTGGGCTATCTGGATGCCGAAGACGGCGTCAACCTGCAAGAGGCCAAGGCGCTGATCGAGCGGGCGCTGGCCCTGGACCCGGCCAACGGCGCCTACCTCGACAGCTTGGGGTGGGTGTACTACCAGCTGGGCAATCTCGAGGAGGCGATTCGGTACCTCGAGCGGGCCGCGGCCGCGCTGGACACGGATCCGACGGTCTTCGATCATCTGGGCGATGCGTACCTCAAGCAGCACCGGCTCGATCACGCCCAGCAGGCGTGGGAAAAATCGCTGGAGCTGGACCGTACCCGTCAGGCTGTGAGCCGAAAACTGGAGCAGCTCATGCACCGCGAAGCGGCCGTGCAAGGCAGTGGCCCAGTGACCAGTGGTCAGTGACGAGTCAGGAAAAACAGCGACAAGGGCGATAGCGAAATGAGAAAGTCGCAGCCGGTTTGCCGTCAGTACGGCAAGCGGTGTTTGCTGGTCACTCGTCACTGGTCACTCGTCACTTGCCGAACAACGTGAGGCCCATGACCCGACCAGACCCTGCGGCCCTCCGCCGGCTTGCCGTCGAGCTCCGCCAAGTCATCCTGCGCACGATCGCCAAGGCCGGCAGCGGCCACCCCGGCGGCTCGCTGTCGATGGTGGAGCTGCTCGTTGGCCTGTACTGGTACATACTGCGCCATGACCCCAAGCGTCCGGACTGGCCCGAGCGCGATGTGTTTCTGCTGTCCAAGGGACACGGGTGCCCGACGCTGTATACGGTGCTGGCCTTCCAGGGCTATTTCCCGCGGGAAGAGCTCACGACGCTCCGCCAGTACCCGACGCGGCTGCAGGGGCATCCGGAAAAGGGTTCCCCGCCCGGCGTGGAGATGGCCTCGGGGTCGCTGGGGCAGGGCCTGTCGATGGCCAACGGGATCGCCCTGGCGGATCGGCTGGACGGCCGCCGCCGGCGGATCTTCTGTCTCCTCGGCGACGGGGAAATCCAGGAAGGCCAAATCTGGGAAGCCGCCATGACCGCGCACCACCACGCGCTCGAATCCGTCTGCGCGATCGTCGACGCCAACCAGCTCCAGCAGAACGGTCCGGTGAAGCACATCCAAGACATCGAGCCCCTCGCGGACAAGTGGCGGGCCTTCGGGTGGGAGGCCAAGGAAATCGACGGCCATGACATCGTGCAGGTCATGGACGCCTACGACTGGGCCGCCGCCGTCAGGGGCCGGCCACAGGTGGTGGTCGCCCGCACCGTGAAAGGCAAGGGCGTGTCGTTCATGGAATTGAACCCCGCCTGGCACGGCGTCGCCCCCAAACCGGATGAACTCGAGAAGGCGTTGAAAGAACTTGAAGTCGCTGCCCATGACATTGCACCTCGATAAGCAATCAGCAATCAGCAATCAGCAATTAGCGTGTTTATGCTGGCTGCTTGGTGTGGTTTATCGACATGCCCGATAAAGCGACCCGCGACGGATTTGGCGAAGGCTTGCTCGAACTCGGGAAAACCAACCCGAACGTCGTCGCGCTCTCCGGCGACCTGGAAGATTCCGCCCGCGCCATCTGGTTCAAGAAGGAATTCCCGGACCGGTTCTTCTCCGTGGGCATCGCGGAGCAGGACATGGTCGGCACGGCGGCGGGCCTGGCGATGGCGGGCAAGATCCCCTTTGCCTGCTCGTTCTCGCAGTTCGTGACGGGTAAGGCGCTGGAGCAGATGCGCATGGCGGTGTGCTACCAGAAGCTCAACGTGAAAATCGTCGGCTCGCACGGCGGCCTGTCCGTCGGCGCCGACGGCGCCACGGCGGAGGCGCTGGAGGAATTCGCGCATCTGCGCAGCCTGCCGCACATGACGGTCATCGCGCCCTGCGACGCGCTCGAAGCCAAGAAGGCGACGCTGGCCGCCGCCGTCTATCCCGGCCCGGTCTACCTGCGGCTGGGGCGGGCCCCCGTGCCACCGCTGACGAAACCCGACGATCCGTTTGAGATCGGCAAGGCCAACCTCCTGCGGGAGGGCACCGACGTGACCCTGATAGCCTGCGGCGTGATGGTGGCCCAGGCCCTCCAGGCCGCGGAGCTGCTCACGAAGGACGAGATCAGTGCCTGCGTCCTGAATCTCCACACCATCAAGCCGCTCGACAAGGGCGCGATTCTCAAAGCCGCCCGCCAGACGGGCGCCATCGTGACGGCGGAGGAGCACACCGTTCTGGGCGGGTTGGGCAGCGCCGTGGCCGAAGTCGTGGTGCAGGAGCATCCGGTGCCGATGCGGTTGGTCGGCGTGATGGACCGCTTCGGGACCTCCGGAGACCCGGCCGTCCTGCTCAAGGCCTTCCACCTCATGCCGGAGGACATCGCCAAAGCCGCCCGAGACGTCATCCGATTGAAATAAAACACAGTTGGCTCGTCGGCAATAGGCAGTAAGCAGTAGAACATCTCCTCCTTACTGCTGACGAGCTGACGAGCCTACGAGCTGATTGTGATCCGTCTGCTCGCTCCTGCCAAGGTTAATCTCTACCTGCGCGTGGTCGGCCGGCGACCCGACGGCTACCACGAGCTCGAAACCCTCTTTGAGCGCATCGATCTGCATGACGAGCTCACCTTCGAGGACCATCCGTCCGAGTTGCACCTGAGTTGTTCGGATCCGTCGCTCGCCTGCGGAGCGGACAACCTCATCCTCACCGCCGCCCGCCTCCTCCAACAGCACACCGGCACGGCCCGTGGCGCCCGCATCCACCTGACCAAACGAATTCCCATTGCCGCCGGATTGGGCGGCGGCTCCTCCGACGCCGCTATCACGCTCATGGGCCTCAATCGGCTGTGGAACGCCGGGTGTTCCGCGTCCCAGCTGCTCGAGTTGGCCGCCAGGCTTGGGTCTGACGTCCCATTTTTCCTTGGCGACCGGCCGTTTGCGGTTGGGCGTGGTCGTGGGGAACTCATTGAACCCGTGATGGTTACGACAGTGCTCCATCAGGTGCTGGTCACGCCAAAGACGCGGCTGTCCACGCAAGAAGTCTTTCAGGGCGCACAATTCAGCTTGACAGCCTCCACGCCCTCCATTACCATACTGCTACACGCCTTACGCAACGGCTCGCTTGGCGAGCTCGCTAAGGGGCTCTATAACGATCTTCAACCTGAGGCGATCCGGCGTTGTCCTGTCATGACGGAGATTCACGCCAGCCTGCGCACCCATGGGTGCCTCGCCGCGCTGGCCTCCGGCAGCGGACCCACCGTGTTCGGACTCTGCCAGGATGCCGCCCACGCAGAGGCGGTCGCCCAGGCTCTGCGTCGTGACGGCCCCGCCGACTGGCGGGTGCACAGTGTGGGGACCTGCTGAGAATGAAACGCACTGACCGGATCGAAGCCGTCCAATTTCGACGCACCGGGGCGACCTATGCCCAGACGATGCAACACTTCGGCATTGCGAAATCCACGCTCTGGCGTTGGCTCAACCTGGAAGGGTTAGTTGAGACGCACCCTCAAAAATTGACTGAGTTGAAGCGACTGGCACAACGCAAAGGAGCTGCCACAGTCAAGGCCGCCCGACTGGCTCGAACAGCGACTGTTATGCAACAGGCGAGGGGAGAAGTCGGCCGGCTTTCCGGACGGGATCTATGGTGGCTTGGAACAGCGCTGTACTGGGGTGAAGGCGCCAAGCAGAAACCTCATAACGTCTCAGCCCAAGTGTCGTTTTCCAACTCGGATCCAGCAGCAATTCGGTTGATGATGCGGTGGTTCCAAGAAATCTGCGGTGTGTCAGCAGCGCGCCTGAGTTTCGAGATTTATCTGCACGAAACCGCAGATGCCGAACGCGCCCGCCGTTACTGGGCGCACCAACTGGGCCTTTCGAGGGAGGAGCTCTCCCGCATTCGATGGAAACGTCACCGCCCAGCGACTCGCAGAACCAACGTCGGCGATTCCTATTATGGGCTCATTCGCCTTCGGGTGTCTCGCAGTGCTGAGCTGAACCGCAGGATCGCGGGATGGATTGTTGGGATCTGCGATTCGCTGGGGAGTGGTGTAACGGTAACACACCAGACTTTGGATCTGGCAGATCCTGGTTCGATTCCAGGCTCCCCAGCCATCGTTGCCGACGGCAATGGTCATCGCTACAGCGCACGTGAAATGATGAACGGACATGCTCACAACAGTCATCGGCGTCCGCATCGCTCACGGCATCAGCAGAAGGGAGCCCGATGAAAGTCTTGCATGTCGTGATCCTGGCGGCGGGCGGCGGCACCCGGATGAAGTCGGAACTGCCGAAAGTGTTGCACCCGATGTGCGGACGGCCGATGATCGCCTATGCCCTGGACCTGGCCGCCGCCACTGGCGTGAAACAGCCGGTGGTGGTGCTGGGAGAATCGGCGGACCAGATCGCGCCCCATCTGCCCAAAGAGGCGAAGGTGGTCATTCAGCGCAAGCCTCTGGGGACCGGCGATGCGGTCGTCGCAGCCAAGCGATCCCTCGGCGGACTCACCGGCGACACCTTGATCTTGTACGCCGACACGCCGCTGTTGCGCCGGACCACCATCCAACGCCTCATCGAGGCGCACCACAAATCCGGCGCCACCTGCACCTTCCTGACGACCCATCTGGCCGATCCGACCGGGTACGGGCGCATCCTGCGGGAGCCGTCCGGGACGATCAGTAGCATCGTCGAGGAGGCCGACGCCACGGCCACCCAGCGCGCCATCCGTGAGGTCAATGCGGGGCCGCTCTGCATCAACACCCAGCTGTTGTTCGAGGCGCTGGCCAGCGTGCAGCCCAGCGGCGTGAAGAAGGAATGGCATCTCACCAAGGCGGTGGCGATTCTCGCCAAACGCGACGGGACCAAATTCCAAGCCGTGCGGGTGGACGAGGCGACCGAAGCGATGGGCGTCAATTCGCGGCTGGATCTGGCCAGGACCTCCGGCATCATTCGGCAGCGCATCATCGAGGGGCACCTTAATAACGGCGTGATGATCGTGGAGCCCCACGCGACGTTCATCGACCACGGCGTCTCCATTGGGCAGGACACGGTCATTTATCCGGGCACCGTGATCGAATCAGGGGTCCATATCGGCCGACGGTGCTCCGTCGGCCCGTTCGCGCGGTTGCGGCGCGGCGTGACGCTCGCGGATGAGGTGCGCGTGGGGAATTTCGTGGAGTTGGTCCGCACCAAGGTCGGCACCCGCGTCCGGATCAACCACGTCGCCTATCTCGGCGATACCACCATCGAGGAAGATGTGAATATCGGGGCCGGGACGATCACGGCCAACTTTGACGGCGAGAAGAAACTGCCCACGACCATCGGCAAGGGCGCTTTCGTCGGCTGCGACACCATTCTGGTGGCCCCGGTGAAGGTGGGGCCGGGGGCGGTGACCGGAGCCGGCAGCGTCATTCCCAAGGGCCACGATGTGCCGCCGGGCGGCGTCGTGGTGGGGGTGCCGGCGCATCCGTTCGAAGGGCGGGCCGCAAAAAGCGGACTCCCATCGTCGCTGGATGACGGAGCCAAGCCGGCCGCCGTGAGCCGGCGTCCCGTAGCGGGGCGGACGCCGCTGGCGAGACGTCCCGCGGCGAAGCCATCGCCGAAGAGGCCGCTCAAGAAGGCCGCGCCGAAGGCGGCGCGACGCCGCGCGAAGCCGAAGGCCCGTCGTGGAGTGGCGCGTCGGCGAGCGGTTGTGCCCAGACGGCGGGCAGTGTCCTCGAAGCGGCGAGCGACGGCCAAGCGGATGCGGAGGGTCGGAGCCAGCCGATGATCCCACCACCTCTTTGGACCAGCACCGTTGGTCAAGGGTGGTGGGGAGTTCGCTCGTCGGCCAACGGCGCGGGTCGCGAGCGCCGCACGGAGATCTCTGTCGGGATCATGCGACCTGAAAGGCCACCGTTCACCATGGTGTCGGCTCGCTACCACGAAGTGGTCACGGCCACTTCGTGGTTCAAAGAGGTGGTGGGATGACGCGTTTGGCCTCCCAGTTGGCGATTTTCACCGGCAACGCCAATCCCGCGTTGGCGAAAGCCATCTGTCGGCACCTGAAAGTCCAGCTCGCCGATTGCCTGGCCGGCCGGTTCAGCGAGGGCGAGATTCGGGTCAAGATCAATGAGAACGTCCGCGGCAAGGACGTGTTCGTCGTGCAGTCCACCTGCCCGCCGCCCAACGACAATCTCATGGAGTTGCTGATCATGATGGATGCGTTGCGGCGCGCGTCCGCCCGCCGCATCACGGCCGTCATCCCCTATTACGGCTACGCGCGGCAGGATCGGAAGGACCAGCCCCGGGTGCCGATTACCGCCAAGCTGGTGGCGAACCTCATTACGACCGCCGGGGCCGATCGGGTCCTGACCATGGACCTGCACGCCGGCCAAATCCAGGGGTTCTTCGACATCCCCCTCGACCACCTCTATGCGCTCAACGTTTTCGATCGCTACATCACACGCAAACGTCTGAAGCCGCTGGTCATCGTCTCCCCTGACGTCGGCGGAATCAAGATGGCCCGCGCCTATGCCAAGCGGCTGGGGGCTGGGTTGGCGATTGTCGACAAACGGCGGACCAGCCCGGACGCCACCGAGGCGATGCACATCCTGGGAGAGGTGGAGGGCAAGGTCTGCTTCTTGGTGGATGACCTCATCGCCACCGGCAGTTCGATTCTGGAAGCCTCGCGGGTGCTCAAGCGGGCCGGGGCCAAGGCCGTCTATGCCGCCGTCACGCACGCCGTGCTCTCCGGGCCGGCCGTCGAGCGCATCGCCGACTCGCCGATTCAGGAATTCATCGTGACGGATTCAATTCCGATCGCCAGGGACAAGCGGCACCGCAAGATCACGGTGCTGTCGGTGGCCTCGCTGTTCGGCGAAGCCATCCGGCGGATTCACTATGAGCAGTCCATCAGCTCGCTGTTTGACGGGCTGCCTGGGTAACGCATGACCCCACCCCCTGTCGCGTCGCTAATAGCGACCTTCGGCTTACCGCCGAAGGTGCCGCGGTGCGGCACAGCGACAGGGGGTGGGGTGACGACACACAATTCGGCCCGATAAGTTACGTCGCCCACACGGGCTCCGTAACTTATGGCCTCATTGAAGGAGCCACCATGGACCGTCCGACGCTGATGGCAAAAGTCCGCACGGTGCAGGGGAGCCGCGGCGTCCGCCGTCTGCGGCGCGAGGGGCTGATCCCCGGCGTCGTGTATGGGAAGACCACCGCCCCCCTGGCCATTACGGTGAGCCACCACGACTTGCTGAAGTTCCTCCACGCCCGCGCCGGGGCGAAGGGCGTGGTGACGCTGCGGGTGGAGGCGGATCCCGCCCAACCCGATGGAGCGAAAAGCGGGGCAGGCGGCAAGCCGTGGGAAAAACCCGTCCTCATCAAACAGGTGGAGCAGGATCCGGTGCGCGGGGACATCGTCCATATCGAATTCCACGCCGTCACGCTCACCGAGCACATCCGCGTGAAGGTCCCCGTCATTCTGAACGGCACCCCCATCGGGGTGAAACAGGAGAACGGCGTGCTGGAGCACTTTTTGCGGGAGATTGAAGTGGCGTGTCTGCCCACCGACATCCCCAAGGAATTTCAGTTCGACGTCAGCGGCCTCAACATCGGCGACACCGTCCATGTCCGGGACTTGGCCGTCCCCGCCGGCGTGAAGATCACTACCGACTTGGACGCGGTGATCATCTCGGTCCAGGCGCCGAAGGCCGAGAAGCTGGAAGAGGCCGCACCGGAGGTGACCGAGCCGGAGGTCATTCGCGAGAAGAAACCCGAGGCAGGCGAAGCGGGTGGCGAGGCCGAGGGCGCCAAGAAGCCGGAAGGCAAGAAGGAAGACGCGAAGAAGGAAGAGAAGAAACCGGAGAAATGACGGTGCTCCTGCGGCGCGCCCCCGTGTGCGGGTGAACGCACAGCCGGCGATGCATGAAACTGATTGTTGGATTGGGCAACAAGGGCGAGCAATATTTCGCCACGCGTCATAATATCGGATTTCAGGTTGTCGATCGGCTCGCGGAAAAGCACGAGGTTTCTTTATCGAGACCCCTCACGTTCTTCCCGATCGCGATCTACGGAGCGTGGCGTGTAGGGCGGACAGAGGTGCAATTGTTGCAGGCTCACACCATGATGAATCGTTCCGGCGATGCACTCAAGCAGGCCGTCGAGAGATGGGGAGTGGTCCCGGCACACGTGTTGCTGGTGTGCGATGATGTCAATCTGCCGCTCGGGAAAATTCGGCTCAGGGCAGACGGCGGCGCGGGCGGTCACAACGGACTCGCGTCGTGCATCGATGCGTTGCAGACCGAGGCGATTCCTCGCCTGCGCATCGGCGTTGGGATTGCGACCTTACCGAAGGATCTAACGGACTTTGTGTTGTCCCCGTTTCAGGGTGAAGAACAACGGAGACTTCAGCAGGACATCATCCCGTGGGCTGTGGAAGCCTGCGAGCTGTGGACGACGGAAGGCATTGAGGTGGCGATGAATCGAGTGAACAGCGAATGATCCCACCACCTGCCTATCCGCCGGAGGCGGATAAACGTCGCCCTTCTGAGGATGTTGGCCCTGTGGGCCAAAGGCAGGTGGTTGGGATGATCCCACCCCCTGGCTGTCCCGCCGTAGGCGGGATCGCGTACGCTCATGAACACGCACACACATCTTCAGTGATATGTAAGGAGGACACCATGAACCGTCGCAGTGTTGTGGCATCGATCATGCGATGGCCCCGCGAAGAGGCGGGGCCCAGCCAGGGGGTGGGATGACCACAAATCGTCCGTACGAAGCGTTGGCGATTTTGAAGCCGGCAGGCACCGACGCGGAGATGGCCCAGTCGGTCAAACTGCTGGAAGAGCCCATCCGCAAGATCGGCGGACAGATTGACACCTCAGCCAGCTGGGGCCGGCGCCGGTTGGCCTACCGCATCAACCACCAGAACGAAGGGGTCTATCATCTGCTGCAGTTCCGCTTGGCTCCGGCCCAGCTGGATGAGGTGAAGCGGGCGATGCGGCTCAATGAGCATGTCATCCGCTTCCTGATCTTGAATCGGACCAACCACCACGCCGCCCCCAAGGCATCGGCGGCTGCGGCGACGAGCGAACGCTAACGGGGAGTGCAGGCCATGGCGAGTTTGAACCGGGTGCTGCTCATTGGCAACCTCACCCGCGATCCGGAGTTGCGCTACACGCCGGGCGGCACGCCCGTCGCCAACATCCGCCTGGCCATCAATTCGTCCTTCAAGGACAAGACCGGCCAGCGCAAAGATGAAACCTGTTTCCTGACCATCGTGGTCTGGAACAAACAGGCGGAAATCTGCAATCAGTATTTGAAGAAGGGACGGCTGGTCTTTGTGGAAGGCCGCCTGATCTTCCGCAGTTGGGAGCAGGGCGGCACGAAACGCTCGACGCTGGAAGTCCGCGCCGACCGGGTGCAGTTCCTGGGCTCGCCGAGAGGCGAGGGGCCCGTGGCCGATGCGGAACCGGCGGCGGAGGACGCACCGGTAGAAGAGCCGGTTGGCGAGAGCGTTGGAGAGGACGAGCCGCCATTTTAATGGAGTGGACGCGCGCCGCGCGTAAGTGAGAGGACCCATGCCACCACCTGTACGACGAGGACCCCCCAAGGTCTGCCGGTTTTGCACGGATCGGGTTGAGGAGATTGACTACAAGGATCTGGAGCGGATCGCCCGGTATGTGACGGATCGGGGCAAGATTATGCCCTCCCGCATCACCGGGACCTGCGCCCGGCATCAACGGCCCCTCACCGTCGCGATCAAGCGGGCTAGGTACATGGCGTTGCTGCCCTATGTGTCGCTTTAACAAGCGGCGTACGGGTTACGGCAGATGTCCTGTACACCGTCACCTGTAAACTCGCCGAGCGAAGCGGGGGGAAGATGGACGTGATTCTGCTGAAGGATGTTGAGCGGGTGGGCAAAGAGGGGGCGGTCGTGCAGGTGAAGCCTGGCTTTGCCCGCAACTTTCTCCTGCCACGCGGGTTGGCCTTGCCGGCCAGCCCCGAGCACCTGAACATGGTACAGGAGCGCAAGCAGCGCGCCGCGGCGAAGGCCCAACGGCTGCGCCAGGAGGCCGACGGGCTCAAGCACAAACTGGAGGGCCACTCCCTCACCCTGAAGCTGACGGTGGGCGAGGGTGATAAGCCGTTCGGCTCAGTCACGGCGCATGACGTCATGCAGACCCTCGCGCAAGAGGGATTTCAGGTGGACAAGCACGCCATTGGCTTGGAAGAGCCGATCAAAGCCCTGGGGATTTACGAGGTGCCCATTCGGCTCCACTCCGAGGTCACGGCGACACTGAAGCTGTGGGTCGTCAAAGCCTGACCGATGGCAGTCTTCGAACTCTCGACATTGGAGCGCCTGCCGCCGCAGAATCTGGAGGCCGAGACCGCCGTACTGGGCGCCATGCTCTTGGAAGAGGACGCCTTGGCGCAGGCGGCGGAACTCCTGGAGGGCCAGGCCTTCTACAAGGACGCCCACCGCAAGATCTTTACCGCGGTCGTCGAACTCTACAAACAGGGAATCGCGGTGGATCTGGTCACGCTGACCGAGGCCCTGAAAACGCGCAACCTGCTGGAGGAGGTTGGCGGTCCCACCTACCTGGCGACGATCACCAGCTTGGTCCCGACGGCCGCCAACGTCGAGCATTATTGCCGCATCGTGAAGGAGAAGGCCATCCTGCGCGCGTTGATCAAGGCGGCGACCCACATCGCGACGACCTGCTATGACGAGCCGACGGAGCCCGACGTCCTGCTGGACCGGGCCGAGCAGCTCATCTTCGACATCGCCTCCAAGAAGATCAAGCGGGATGCCGCCTCGATCAAGGACCTCATCAAGAGCTCCATCGAGACCATTGATACGCTCTATCAGCGGAAGGGGTTCATCACCGGACTGCCGACGGGCTTCACCGAGCTGGACCAGATGCTGGCCGGCTTGCAGCCCGCCGAACTCGTGGTAGTCGCGGGCCGCCCGGCGATGGGCAAGAGCAGCTTCGCCCTGAACCTGGCGGAACGCCTGGCAGTCACCGGGAAAGTGCCGGTGGCGATTTTCAGCCTCGAGATGTCCAAGGAACATCTGGTCCAGCGGATGCTGTGCTCCCATGCGCGGATCAACGCCCACAACGTCCGCTCCGGCTTGCTCTCCACCAGCGATTGGCCCAAACTGACGCAAGCGGCGGGCAAATTGTCGGAAGCGCCCATCTTCATTGATGACACGCCGGGCGTCTCGGTCCTGGAGCTGCGGGCCAAGGCGCGTCGGCTCAAGAGCCGGCAAGGCATCGGGCTGATCATTTTAGACTACCTGCAGCTCATGGACGAGCAGGCCCGCTCGGAAAACCGCCAGCAGGAAATCTCCGTGATTTCGCGCAATCTCAAGGCGCTGGCGCGCGAGCTCAATATTCCGGTCATTGCGGTCAGCCAGCTCTCCCGCGCGCCGGAGCGTCGCGAGACGTTCCGACCCCGGCTGTCGGACCTGCGGGAATCCGGCGCGATTGAGCAGGATGCCGATGTGGTCCTCCTGCTGTTCCGGGAGGATTACTACAATCCGGATGCCGAAAAAGGCGTGGCGGAAATCATTATCGGCAAGCAGCGCAACGGTCCGACGGGGACCGTGAAGCTGACGTTTATTTCGGAGTACACGCGATTCGAAAATCCGCATTTCGACAACGCGCCTCAGGCCTAGAGCGGCTGGTCATCGCCGTCAGCGCCGTGACGGGGGTGCTGGTGTGCGTGGCCCCGTTGCGAGCTGAGGATGGGCCGAAGGTCATCGCGGTTGAGGTGGAGGGCACCGCCACCATCGCGAAAGAAACCTGCCTGGCCCGCATCCAGACGCGCCCGGGGATGCCGTACCTCGACAGCGTGGTGAGCGAAGATATCCGACGCCTCTATGCGTTGGGGTATTTCACCGACGTGCGGGTGGAGACGGCGTCCCTGCCCGAGGGTCTGCGGGTGGTGTTCCGGGTCAAAGAAAAACCCACCATTGCGACGATCGAACTGGAGGGGTTTCAGCGGTTTCGGAAAGACAAGCTGTTGAAGCTGCTGGATCTCAAAGCCGGTGACCTCTCTGACTCGCGCACGCTCAAGGAAGGCGTGGAGAAGCTGAAAGCGGAGTACAGCCGCAAGGGCTACGCGAAGGCGGACGTCGCCACGAACGTGAGCGTGGACGAGGCCGCGAATACGGCGACGGTCTATGTGGTGATCGATGAGGGGCCCCGCATGCGGATCAAGGACATCCTCGTCGAGGGCAACCTCGCCGTTCCCGACCGGCGGATCCGCAAACTGCTGAAGACCAAGCGGAAACGCTGGTTTGCCTCAGGCGTGTATAACGAAGACGTGTTGCAGGAAGATCTCGATCGCATCCGAGCCTTCTACCATCAGCAGGGCTACGAAGATATTGTGGTGGAGTCCGAGGTGTTGGCGGGGCCTTCAGGGAGCTGGCTCTATGTGCATCTGAAGCTGGCGGAAGGGCCGCAGTACCACATCGGGGACGTCGCGATCACCGGGACCGTGCTGTTCCCCGAGAGCGAGTTGCGGCACCTCTTGACGCTCAAGCCAGGGACGGTCTACAGTCCCGACGCCCTGCAGGCAGATCTCCGGGCCATGAAACAGTACTACGGCGACCGGGGCTACATCAATGCCGACGTCGTGCCCGAGACGCACGTGGACACGACGACGAACCGGGTGAACCTGGGCTTCCAGATTACTGAGAACGAGCTGGTGTACGTCAACCGCGTCGACGTCAAGGGCAACCTGCACACCAAGGACGTGGTCATCCGGCGTGAATTGCGCATCCTGCCGGGCCAGCCGTTCAACGGCCAGCAGATCCGTCGCTCCCTGGAGCGGCTGAACAATCTGGGGTTCTTTGAAGAGGTCAACGTGGATACCGAGCCGACCGACGTCCCCGACCACGAGAACCTGATTGTGGACGTCAAAGAGGCCAAGACGGGCAGCTTCAGCTTCGGCGGAGGGTTCTCCTCGGTCGATCGCCTCGTGGGCCTGGTGGAACTCGAGCAGCGCAACTTCGACTGGCGTAACTTCCCGAATTTTACCGGGGCCGGCCAAGACCTGCGCTTCCGGACCGAAGTCGGGACCGTCAGGCGGAATTTCGATGTGTCGTTCACGGAGCCCTGGATCTTCGGCCATCCGGTGTCCTTCGGCATCGACGCGTTCAGTCAAATCCGCCTGCGCAGCCAAAACCTCGGGCTGGGGTTTGAAGAGAAGCGGTTGGGTGGAGGCATTCGGTTGGGGAAGGAGCTGACGGAAGCGTTGCGGCTGGATGGGAGCTACCAGCTCTTCCGCACCGAGATCTCGGATGTCGTGGACGAGGCCTCCGCGGACCTGAAGGCGGAGCAGGGCCGCAGCGACATTAGCGTGGTGGGCTTGTCCCTCACCTGGGATCGGCGGGATAACCGCTTCGACCCTAGCCGCGGCTGGTTCGTCCATCTGGGCGGCGATCTGGCCGGCGGCATTTTTGCCGGCGATCGGGATTTCTTCCGGTTGCAGGGCGGAGCGAGCCACTACTGGCCGCAGGGAGATCGCTTCGTGCTGGAAAGCCGCATGCAGACGGGCCTCGTCGATGCGTACTCCGATACCTCGGAAGTCCCGATCTTCGAGCGGTTCTTCGCAGGAGGCTCTACGACCATCCGCGGCTACCGTGAGCGGCGGGTGGGGCCCTTGGATCCCAACACGAACGATCCGATTGGTGGTGAGGCGATCTTCGTCGGGACCCTCGAAGAAGTGGCCACCATTGTCAGAGATGAACGGAACAAACCGATCCTGAAAGGCTCGCTGTTCTACGACGTGGGCGATGTCTGGCGGCAGGTCGGGGATTTCGGAGAGTCCCTGAAGTCCGGGGTGGGCGTGGGCATCCGCGTCGCCACCCCGATCGGGCCGATCCGGCTGGACCTGGGATTCCCGCTCAATGCGGTGAAAGACGAGAAGCTACGCCCCCGCTTCCACTTTAACATCAGTCCGAATTTCTAGTGCTCCGAGCGGCGCCGTGGGTCGGGCGCCGACAGGCGCCAGGCGCAACAACCAGGGAAAGGGAGAAGACATCATGAAGATGCTCTGTGGGTTTCGCGGGTCGTTCGGCCGGCTCATCCTGACCGGGGTCTGCGCTGGCCTCACGGCCGGAGGCCGGTTGGCCATCGCCTCCGCGGCGGGAGCGGAGGGACTCAAGATCGGCTATGTCAACGTCGGGAAGGTCTTTGACGGTTATCAGCGGACCAAGGATTCCGAGGGCATCCTCGAGCAGAAGGGCAAGCAGAAGCAGACGGAGCTGGAGAACCGGGTCAACGAGCTCACGAAGCTTCGCCAGAGCCTCGAACTGCTCAGCGACCAAGCCCGCCAGACCAAGACGCGGGAGATCGAGGAGAAAGCCGACGCCCTCCAGCAGTTGAAGACCAAGAGCCAGCGCGAGCTGATCCGTGAGCGGAATGAAGCGGCGAAGCAGATTTTGGATGAGATCGACCAAGCCGTCAAGGATTACGCGACGGCCAACGGCTTTGCGCTGCTGCTGGATGAGCGGTCGCTGCTGTACGGGCAGGACGCCTACGACGCGACCGCTGAGGTGTTGCGGATGTTGAACGACCGCTACGCGCCCAAAGGCGGCAAGCCGAAGCCGTGAACGGAATGTTCGAACCGCAACGGACCCTCGCGAAGAACGTTTCCGTCAGCGGGATCGGGATCCATACCGGCGCATCCGTGACGGTGCGGATCCTCCCCGCCCCCGCGGGTGCCGGTGTGGTGTTCATCCGCACCGACTTGCCGCATCGGCCCACGATCCCCGCCTCCCCGCGCCATGCGGTGGACCCGAACGTCGGGATGCGCCGGACGATCCTCGCCAAGGACGGCGTGGAGGTCCAGACCGTCGAGCACTTCATGGCCTCCTTGTGGGGTTGCGGGATCGACAATGCCTATGTCGAGGTTTCGGGCCCTGAGCTGCCAGGTCTGGATGGCTCCGCGGCGCCGTTTGTCGCGTTGTTCCAGTCAGCGGGAACGGTGGAGCAGGACGCCCCCCGCCGGGTCTTCTCGGTGAAGGAACCGATTGTCCTCGAAGAGGACGAGGCGGTGATCGCCGTGTTTCCGGACCGGTCGCTCAGCGTGTCCTACACCCTCAGCTACAACCATCCGCTGTTGAGGGCCCAGTTTGCGAGCTTCCCCGCCATCGGCCGTTCGTTTGAGGAGGCGATCGCGCCGGCGCGGACGTTCTGCCTCTCTGAGGAAGCCGAAGCGCTGCGTGCCAAAGGGTTCGGGAAAGGCGCGACCTATGACAACACGCTGGTCCTCGGCAACGGCGGCGTGATTCAGAACACCCTTCGGTTTGAAGACGAGTTCGTCCGGCACAAGATCCTGGACCTGCTGGGGGATCTCTACCTCTTGGGCGCCCGTCTCCAAGGCCGGGTCATTGCGATCAAGAGCGGGCATCCCCTGAACATGAAGTTGCTCCATAAACTGGACCAGGTGATGGAGCAGTGGAAGCTGGGGGCGATTCAGTCCGGCACGACAGAGGTGATGGTGGGGCCCCAGTTGGACATCATGCAGATCCAGAAGGTGCTCCCCCACCGCTACCCCTTCCTGCTGGTCGACCGCATCACCGAACTCACCGAGACGAAAGTCGTCGGCCTCAAATGCGTGACCATCAACGACTACTTTTTCCGCGGGCATTTCCCCGATCGGCCCGTGATGCCAGGAGTCCTGATCGTCGAGGCGATGGCCCAGGTCGGGGGGATTTTGATCCTCAACAAACCCGAGCACAAAGGCAAGCTCGCCTACTTCATGTCGCTGGATAAGGTGAAGTTCCGCAAGGCCGTGGTCCCGGGTGACCAATTGGTCATCGAGGCGGAACTCGGAAAACTCCGCTCCCGGACGGGCCAGATTTTTGGCAAGACCTACGTCGATGGAAAATTGGTCTGTGAAGGCGAATTAATGTTTGCGCTGGCGGATGCGTAGCGCTCCACGTCGCACCTCGCAAATTCGGAAGACTCATCCCGTCCGCTCGACCGGGGGCACGGTAGCCACACAGGTTCATCCAACCGCGATCGTGCATCCAGACGCCGTGCTGGGTGACGATGTTGAGGTGGGTCCCTACTCGGTGATCGGTCCGCACGTCCGGGTTGGCCCGCGGACCAGGATTGGAGTCCACTGCGTGCTGGAGGGGTACACCACCATCGGTGCGGAATGCCAGCTCTTCACCGGCGCGGTGATCGGCAGCATCCCCCAGGACCTCAAGTACGCAGGGGAAAAGAGCGAGTTGATCATCGGAGACCGCAACCGGTTCCGTGAATACGTGACCGTGAATCCTGGCACGAAAGGCGGGGGCGGGAAAACCGCCATCGGCTCGGACTGTCTGCTCATGGCCTATGCCCATGTGGCGCACGACTGTCTGGTGGGCAACCGCGTGGTCATCGCGAACAGCGCCGCCCTGGCCGGCCACATCGCCGTCGAGGATGGCGCCATCATTGGTGGACTCGTCGGGATTCATCAGTTTGTCCGCGTGGGCACCCTGGCGATCATCGGCGGCTGTTCCCGCGTCATCCAGGACATCCCGCCGTATTCCACCTGCGTGGGCTATCCAGCGAAAGTGTTTGGATTGAACAGCGAAGGCCTGCGACGGGCGGGGGTGTCCACCCAGACCAAGGACCAGCTGCGTCGGGCCTTCCGGACGTTGTTTCATGCCGGGTTGTCGATGAGCCACGCGGTGGACACCGTGGCCAAGGACGCCAATCATTGCCCCGAAGTCGAACATCTGCTTGGCTTTATCCGAGAGTCGAAACGCGGGGTGTGTCGCATTTGACCCATCGCAGCGGACGCGTCTTCCGCGATGATGCTGCCTCCCGCCGTCTCCAGATGGTTGCCACACCCGTGCGTCACGCCTTCCAGCTGTCAGCTTCCGATTTATGGCCACCAACCATGCGCCTAGGATGGGGATGATTCCATCACCTGGCTGCCCCGCCAACGGCGGGGTTGCATGACCATGGACCATAGGGGGGTCGCTTATTGAGCGATGAACGCGTCATCATGCAACGGTCCCGCCTCTGGGCGGGACCCAACCAGGTGATGGGATGAGTGACGTCTGCGGCATCATTGCGGGGGCGGGATCGTTTCCCCTCCATGTCGCTCGGGAGGCGAAGCGCCGCGGCCTGAAGGTCGTGGCGATCGGACTCCAGCATTGGGTGGACCCGGCCTTGGCACAGGAGGTGGATGTGTACGAGGAGGTCGCCGTGGGACAGCTGGAGCGTCTCCTCGCCCGACTCCACACCCACCAGGTCCGCCAAGCGGTGATGGCGGGTAAAGTGACGAAAGAAGTGCTGTTCGATTCCCGCGTCCAGTTTGATTCCGAAGCCCTGGGGATCTTGGGCCGCGTGAACGACTACTCGGTCAACGGCTTGCTGGGGGCGATCGCCACCCGGCTGGCGAAGGACGGTGTGACGCTGCTGGATTCCTCCACGTTTCTCAAGGATCAGTTGTGTCCCGCCGGCGTCCTGACCCGCCGGCAGCCGACGGCCGCTGAACAAGGAGACATCCAGATTGGTCTGCAGGTGGCGCGCCGGATCGCCGAACTGGATGTCGGCCAGACGGTCGTGGTCAAACAACGGGTGGTTGTCGCGGTTGAAGCCCTGGAAGGCACGGATGCGGCCATCCGGCGGGCAGGCGAGCTGGCGCGGGGAGGCGGCTTGGTGGTCGTGAAAATGGCCGCTCCAGCCCAGGATATGCGCTTCGATCTGCCCGTGCTCGGCCCACAGACGTTATCGGTCGTCACGCAGGCCGGTGCGACATGCCTGGCCGTGGAAGCCCAGAAAACCCTCTTGTTGGACAAAGACGCCCTGCTGGCGCAGGCGGATGCGGCGCAGTTGTGTCTCGTCGGAGTCGGCGCCGGCACGACACCGTAGCCCCCGCGGAGCGCTCTGTGGCAGCCTATCGCACAGCCCCGCAAGTCTCCTCCGGCGGCGTCATCGTGCGCGACCATCGGGGTGAACTCCAAGTCTGCCTAATTGCCCGGCGTCGCAACCGCCAGGAGTTCTGGGGGCTGCCCAAGGGGCATCTCGAGCCTGGCGAACACCCGCAAGACACGGCCGTGCGCGAGGTCCTCGAGGAAACCGGCCTGCACGGCGACCCTCTCGCGTCGCTGGGCTCGATTGTCTATCGCTTCACGGCCAAAGAGGCCCGCACGCGGTACGTGAAGACCGTCCACTTTTACCTGCTGCGCTACCGGGATGGTGAAGCGCGCGCGCAGGATACCGAAGTCGATGACCTCGCGTGGCTGTCCCTGGAGGACGCGCTGGCGCGCATCAGTTACGACAACGAGCGGCGCATCCTCCTCAAGGCGCAGCAACACCTCAAGAAGGTGACGGGGGAAGGGTCGCGGGTCTAGGCGGCAGGCGCTCGGCCCGACACCCGCCAACCCCTGACATCGTGTGGGATGATCCCCGCACCTACATATCACGACGGCTCATGGAACTCTCACGATGGACGCCGTCGTGATCCGCCACAGAGTTTCCCGTCATGGTTCGCCCCTGGCGGACCAACGCAGGTGGGGGGATGATCCCAATCCGCGACACGATACCTTCTCGGCGCACGGCGTGGGTCGTGCGTGTGCTCGTGGCTGTCAACGTCGCCTTCTTTCTGCTTGAGCTATGGCAGCGTGACCGCCTCGACGCCTGGCTCTATCACGTCGGCGTCGTGCCCGCCGCCTGGGTCTTCACGGGTCCCCAGGACCTCCTCCGATGGCCGTGGCTCCTGATCACCCTGGTGACGTCGCAGTTCCTGCACGGGAGCATCCTGCATCTCGGATTTAACATGCTCTACCTGTGGATCTTCGGTGACAACGTGGAGGATCGGCTTGGGCACGGGCGCTTCACCGTCTTGTATGTGGGCAGCGGCGCAGTCGCCGCCCTCGTCCAACTCCTGATTCAACCCGACGCCACAGCCCCGATGATCGGCGCGAGCGGCGCCATCGCTGGCGTCTTAGGCGCCTATTTCCTCTTGTTTCCATTTGCGCGGATCACCACCCTCATTCCCCTGATCGTGACGTGGCCTAGGGTGGAGCTGCCGGCGTTTGTCTTCCTGGGCGTCTGGTTTGGGATTCAGTGGCTCCAGGGCATGACCGCCCTTGGCGAAGTCGCCACGGTCGGCGGCACCGCGTGGTGGGCCCACATCGGAGGGTTTGCCGCCGGCTTGGTGCTCTTGGCGGGCCTGCGTGTCCGGCAGCGGCATTGGTAACGAGGCGATGAAACCCGACCGTCTGCTTGCGCAGGAGAAGGGCGCCTTTCCGTCCATCAAGGCGCCCTGTCCGTATTTCGGATCCTGCGGCGGCTGTACGTTGCAGGACCTCGCCTACACCGATCAGTTAGCGTTCAAGCAGCAGCGGCTGCTGAAGCTCCTGGGACCCCTGGATCCCTCGCTGACCCTCGAGGTCGTGGGACTCAACGACCCCTGGCGGTACCGCAACAAAGCGGAGTTCACCTTCAGCGGGACCTCGGAAGAGCTCACGCTCGGCTTTCACGCGTCGCGGTCGTTCTGGCGGATCGTGGACATCGAGGCGTGTCTGCTGCTGCCCGATTCCGTCAGCGAGGTCCTTCGGGATGCGAAGGCCTTGGCGCGCGCGACGGGGCTGCCGGCGTACAACCCGCGAAGCCACCAGGGATTTTTCCGCTACCTGCTCGTGCGGGCCAGCCACGCGACGGGACGCCTCTTAGCGTGTCTGGTGACCACCGCCGGAAACCGGCCCCTCATCGAGCAGGTGGCGGAGACGCTGATGGCTCGGCATCCGGCGCTGGAGAGTTTCTATTGGGGGGTGAACGAGAAGGTGGCGGACATCGCCGTCCCCGACGAGCTGGTGCACGTCCGGGGCCGCCCGTACCTGCACGACCGGATCGGGCCGTTTACCCTCCAGGTGCATCCGCTGAGCTTCCTCCAGCCCACCCCGGCGCAGGCCGAACGCATGTATGCGACCATGCTCGAGTGGGTGAACGGTATACCTTCCGGCGTCGCTTGGGATCTCTACTGCGGCATCGGGCTCGTCGGGTTCTACCTCGCGTCCGCGTTCAGGACCGTCTATGGCATTGACGTGGATGCGCAGAATCTCGAGATGGCCCGCCTCAACGCGGCCGCCAACGGGATTACCAACATGGAGTTTCATCTGGGGCGTGCCGAAGACGTGCTCTTGAACAAACGGTTTTGGCTGACCGACGCGAAGCCGGACGTGGTCGTCGTGGATCCGCCGCGCTCCGGCCTGCACGCCCGTGTCGTGGCGTCGCTGCTGGACGCCCGCCCCAAGCAGATTGTCTGTTTCTCGTGCAATGTCCAGACGCTGGTGCGCGATCTCCAACTCCTCCTCACGGGGTTTCCCCGGTATCGGCTGCGTCGCGTACGGGCGTTCGATCTCTTTCCCCACACCGCGCACGTTGAAGTGCTGACCCTGCTGGAGCGGGCGTGAGGGGCAGCGCGAAGGGTGACGACGGGTCGTGTGAGCGGTTACGAGGAGCGCGCGAGGAGGGCCAGCAGCCGGCGATGCAGGTGCCCGTTCGAGGCGGCGACTTCCCCCCGTTCCAGCTGGACCGGCCGTCCGCGAAAGTCCGTCACCGTCCCGCCAGCCTCCTCCACGAGCAGCACTCCTGCCGCAATATCCCATGGCCATAAGTCCCGCTCATAGAAGCCGTCCTCGCGGCCGCAGGCGACATAGGACAGGCTGAGCGCGGTACACCCCATGCGCCGGACCGCATGACAATGCATCTGCAGCGTCGTGAACCAGCGGAGGAACGGCTTGGGATTGCGGCGGAAGTTCTGAGAAAACCCGGTGGACAGCAGCCCCGCTGCGATGCGACGGGTTGAGGACGCGTGCATCCGCCTGCCGTTGAGCCACGCGCCGCGCCCTCGGATGGCGGTGAACATCTCCTGCCGGGTCGGGTCGTAGACCACGCCCACCACAGGCTGGTGGCGATGCACCAAGGCGATCGAGATGGCAAAGATCGGCACGCCGTGCACGAAATTGGTCGTGCCGTCAATCGGATCCACCAGCCACTGGTACGGTGCTTGGGGATTCGTGCGGGTGTGCTCTTCGCCTCGGAACCCATGGTCGGGGAGGCGCCGTCGGATGGCGTCGTGCAAGATCCGTTCCGAGGCCCGATCCACCTCGGTCACCAAGTCGATCGCGCTGCGTTTCGTGTCGACGCGGGTGGGACGGCCCATGTACCGGACGAGGAGCGGGCCCGCCTTGCGGGCGGCCTGCATCGCGATGTGGAGATACTGGGGAAGTCGATCGGTGGACATGGGCGCATTATACGAGTCTGATGAGCTTCCGGCAAGCCCCGTACCATTTTCCTCGTCGGCAACGGAGCTCGTACGCGGAGAGCTGAGCTGAGAAGAGTTGGATTATTCGAGCCAGTACGGCCAGGAACATGGAACGGGACAATCGCCGCATGACCCGTGTGGTTGAGGTATACTTGTGTATCGTGCGCAGTTCGCACCCGCCCCTGCCGATCGCGTGGGCATGATCCCATCACCTGGCTGCCCCGCCAACGGCGGGGTTGCATGACCATG